>JACCDP011075878.1_pt1 | contig 18783 bp, 18 predicted proteins | sample 7445841 | NCBI WGS metagenome assembly JACCDP01 (sample SAMN15323441, study PRJNA562643) | freshwater metagenome | isolation source: river surface water | place: USA:Blue River Watershed | collected 2017-08-17
GCCTCGGCAGCGTCGGGTTACACGACACTGCCAGACCAGGCCCTGATGCGGCAGTGTCGGGTTTTTTCCTGAAGTGGGTATGTTGCCTGCCTACTCGCGGTGAAAAAACCAAACAGTTTGCGAGGGTCTGCGACTGAGACTATGCTACTTTTATGCTTCTGGTGGTTTTTTGCGGGCGTAAGTCATTGATAATTAAAGGGAAATTTATACCCTAGGTGCCTTCGTCGAGCTACGGCGACCGGTTTCTGCGCGACGCCTGGTACGTTGCACTGTGGGCTGACGAGTTGCCCGCGGGCAAGCTCGTTAGCCAGACCATGCTTGGAGAGCCAGTGCTGCTGTTTCGTCAGGACGACGGCAATCCGGCTGCAATCATCGATCGCTGTTCGCATTCCTTTGCGCCACTGTCCATAGGAAAGCTTCTGCCCGGCGGAACGGTGCAATGTGCTTATCATGGCCTTCAGTTTAACGGGTCAGGAAAGTGCGTGAAGAATCCGCACGGTGATTGCAGCATCCCCGCAGCGGCGCACCTGCGAAGCTTTACGGTAGTAGAGCGGCACAAGTTGATCTGGATCTGGATGGGCGACGCGTCCGCCTAAACCGGCCTAGAGAGCTGGGTTCGCTGGGGTGAAAGCAGGATTTCTCCAACCCTAGTCGTGGGGATGAGAGGCATAGCGGAAATGGTGCGGAGAGCATCCCGCCCGCAGAGTTTGAGGCACTATACGAACGTAGTCAGCAGGAATGCTTAACAGCCGCATGATTAAAACCAACCAGCCTCCGCAAAACCCGGGGCGATTCAAAAGTAGACTAACCGACGGAATAACAGATGCAACTCAACCATGAAGAGAAAGCCATGCTCGGTGGCGAATTTGGTCCTGTCGCAAAGGCGGCCATCGAGCACCAGATCAAAGTCGGAACCTTTTTTGGCGCGACCGACTTTGTAGAAGTATCTCAGTCCCATATCATGGCCGATACCGAAAGCCTCGGTGAAGCCGGTGTGAAATGGCTTGAATTTTTGGCAGGTCATTCGCTGAAAGATCGCTTTGTCCGAATCCCGACCATCACGGACCCACGCGGTACTGACTTCAGCAAGGCGCATGTTCTCAAACAGACAAAAACCATGCTCACGCTCGAAGAGCGGGCAATTGCTGCTTTTACCAAGCTCGGGGTCTCAATGACCGATACCTGTATCAACTACCAAACCATCATGGCGCCTATTTTGGGTGAACACGTGGCGTTTGGCGATACAGGTGTTGTGATCTATTCCAATTCGGTCTGTGGCGCGCGCTCTAATTTCGAGGGCGGTCCCTCTGCCCTGTCCGCAGGACTGACGGGACGAACACCACGCTATGGTTACCACCTGGACGAACACCGTCGGCCAACCCATCGGTTCCGCGTGCACTACACGCCTAAAACGCTCAACGAATGGGGTTCGCTTGGTGGCCTGATTGGGCGCAAGTCGGGTAATTACTGGACCGTGCCATTTGTTGAGGGACTCCAAGGCATTCCCGGATCGGACGCCCTCAAGCATTTCGGTGCGGCCATGGCCAGCTTTGGATCAAACGCCCTTTTCCATTTAGACGGCATCACCCCAGAGGCGCGAATCTATGGAGATTTCGGCGCTGCTAACCTGCCGGTCATCGAGATCTCCGAGGCAGATATCCGGGCATTACAGGATTCTTATCGCGTCACCAATGAAGTGGACGTGGTGGTGTTTTCCGCGCCTCAGCTTAGTCTTATCGAGCTTCGTGATCTGGCGGCAATCTGCGGAGGAAAGAAATTCACCAAGCCTCTTCTCGCTGTCACAAGCCCCCAAGTCAAGCCCGATTCAGACCGCATGGGCTACACCAAGTCCATCGAAGACGCGGGGGGCACCGTATTCTCAGGAATGTGTTTTTATCAATCCTATGCACGGGAGATTGCCGAGGCCAATGGCTGGAAACGTCTGGTCACAAACAGCGCGAAAATGGTCAATATCCTGGGCGGCTATGGCTACGTTCCCATGCTGGCATCGATGGAAGAGTGTGTCGATGCCGCCGTTACCGGGAGACTCTCTTGAGCACGATCTATCACGCCAATTTTGGCATGGGCGATACCATCGAAGCAGCATGTCTTGCTGCATCGGATGGCTTTTCCGCGCGCTACGATTTGGATCGAATTCATGGAAAATTCTCGCGCCCCGCCCACAAGCTGTACGGCCAGGACTATCACGGGAAGATCCTTGTACTCGATACTGCAAAAGGTGGCGTTGCTACCGCGTGGATGCTCTACGAGATGAAATCACGCGATGTCTATCCTGCAGGAATTGTTCTGAATTCAGTAAACCCGATCTTGGTTCAGGGAGCTGCACACGCGGGTATTCCCATGCTTGCCGGATTCGCCGAAAACATTACCACCGCGATAACCTCTGGCAAACGATTAAGAATTGATCCGAAAACAAAGACCCTGATTTGCCTTGACTGAATCACTCACAAAATGAAACGCCGATCTCGCCGAGCTCATCAGAAAATTGCGCGACCCACGACTCGTCGGGGTGCACCGGTATCGGGGCAGTCCAGCTGCCAGTTGTAATTAATAACGAGTTCGAAGAAAACGCCTCTGATGACCCCCTCACGGTCGGGTCGCTGAAAAAATAACGAAGTGCGGTCAGCGGACTACCAAGCACGTTTCGGCCGGCGCCCGCGTCTCGTGGAACACCGTCGCAATACAGCTGAACGGACGCTGATTTTAGAACATCATTTAGCGCGACTGCGTTTGCCGCAAAAGGTTGGATTGGAATCATTTCGCCAATAACCAGCCCGGCATGCAAGCCCCCATCAGCGATTGCAATTGGTCCTGAAATGGCCCAGCCGACACAGTGGGACTGCACAATTTCAACGCCGACACCTATCGCCGAAATACAACGATAGATCTCTTCCTCTGTGGAATCTAAATCCGGCATGCGGTGAAACCGAACCACCAATTCTGGCTCGAGTTTTGGCTGCACGTAGTTTCGAAGAGATATACTCGGGCCCTCTTTCCCAGCCACCGTCATGACAGTGGTGTTCCATACCCTCCCCCACATGGGCAACGAGAGCCCAAACGAGGCCATTGCTGCCTCTGTGGTAAAGCCGATTTTGTAGCCGACCAAGCGCTCCCCACGCTGTTGCCGCTGGTCAGCCACGTCTTGCGCGATGGCATGCGCACGGGCGACGTCAATTCCGATCGTTTCCTGAACGTCGGGCGTCCATAGTCTGGCCGTATCGTACGCGGCCAGAATCTGGCTGGAGATCGACAATCGGCCACGCTCCATCAAGTGGACATCGCCTGACCGCCGTTGACATCCAACAACACCCCGGTAATAAACCCGGACTCCTTTGACGCCAGAAAGGCAATGGCGGTCGCGATGTCCTCGACCTCGCCGTGGCGACGAACCGGAATCTCATTCAACACCTTTTCGCGCTGCTCGGGCGATTGACGCTCCGCGAGCAAGCTCTTCACACGTGGCGTCATCACGGCACCGGGGCAAAGCGCGTTGCATGTAATGCCTTTGGGTCCGAATTCCTGCGCCAACTGAAGCGTCAGCGCGTGTATCGCGCCCTTCGATGCAACATAATTTGCACCGGCAAACAGGCTGCCGTAGCGACCGGCCTTTGAACCCATATTTATAATTCGGCCGTAACCGCGTTCCACCATGATTGGAAGAACCAGCCGTGTGAGCGTCACAGCAAGAAATACATTCAGATCAAAAACACGCGACCAATCGTCATCGGTTTGCTCTAAAAATCGAAATGGCGTGTGCAATGAGCCGCCGGCATTATTGATCAAAACGTCAATCTTTCCGCAGTCTTTCCGAACCTGTAGCACGAGTGCTGCAAGCCGTTCTTGATCTAACAGGTCAAAGGCGTGACCCCGGATATCCAGTTGTTGATCCCGGGCCTCTTGGAGCAAGGATTCCAGGGCTGGGGCATCCCGATCCGTGACCCATATAGTTGCCCCACATTTAGCCAAGTGGAGTGCCACCGCCTTGCCAAGGCCCATAGCGGCCGCGGTGATAAGCACCACATTTCCATTTAAATTAGACCGCATTTCGTTGCCTCGAATGGTCAATGCTTTAATCCCAGCAATTCCCGGGCTTCATCCGGTGTGGCCATATCGCCACCGAGCTTTTGTACAATGTTGACCGCTTTTTCAACAAGCTCACGATTGCTTTTCACGAGCTCCCCTTTATTGATATAAAGCGTATCTTCCATCCCAATGCGCACATGCCCCCCCATCGCATATGAGACGGCAAGCATGGGAAACGCGGTTCGGCCGATGCCAAAAGCTGTCCATTGTGCATCCTTTGGCAATCGGGAGACTAAATAGACCAGTGTCTGTGGATCTGCTGCGGCGCCATACCGAACGCCCAGCACAAAATTAAACAACGCGGGAGTTTTGAGTACACCACGCTCGATAAAGCTCAATGCCAAATTGAGATCTCCCGTATCGAATATTTCGATCTCAAGGATGACGCCCGCCTCGTTAATTGCGTTCGCCATAACTTCAAGATTACGGGGTGTATTAATCACCACATTTGGACCACTATTCATGGTGTTGAAATCCAGTGTGCAGATCTCGGGCCGAAGCGTAGCGACATGTGCGACCCGGAGCTCTGGACGGCAGAGTGTCGTACCTGGCGCAGGTTTTGTGGGCTCATCCACCGACGGAATGAATCGTCCGCCTTCACCCGTAGTGAGATTTAGAATTACATTGCTGCCCGCATCACGCACACGATCAACAACTTCTTGGTACAGACGAATGTCCATCGATCCGAGTGCTGTTTTTGGATCCCGGACATGCACGTGGGCAACCGCAGCGCCAGCTTTTTCGGACTCCAATACCGCCCGTGCAATTTCTTCTGGCGTGACCGGAATATTCGGATTTTGCTCTATGGTGTGAATGTTCCCTGTGACTGCACAGGTGAGAATCGTCTTCTTTGACATTGTATCTAGACCTTATTTTGTTGAAATAAGAGAAATTCCTTCCGTCCGGCACTGAAAATGATGAGTAGCGTGACGACCATCAGCACTAGGCTGATGGGGTGCTCTAAACCGAAAAAGGAGAGGAAATTGCCACCTTTGATGATCAGGCCCTGACGAAGGCTCTCTTCGAATATTGGCCCGAGCACAAGACCGATGACGACCGGAGCCAGGGGCACTTTGGCGAGCCGGAGCACAAAACCAAAAAGCCCTGCCGCAATGGCCACCCAAAGATCAAAGATTCGGCCCGATACGCTAAAGGCGCCGATAAGAGACAAAATGAGCACCATGCTCAGCAAGAGAACTTCAGGAATTTTTAAAATCTTGGTAACAAACCTGGCGGACAGTGCGCCACCAACGAACATCAAGATGTTGCAGACAATCAATGCGAAGAACACGGAATGCATGAGCGGGCCGTGATCGGCAAAGAGTCGGACGCCGGGCTGAATGCCCTGAATCACCAATGCCGACATCATGACCGCTGTCACTGGGTCGCCAGGAATTCCAAGGGCGAGCGTGGGGACAAGTGCACCGCCCGTGACAGCATTATTCGACGATTCGGAGGCAACGATCCCCTCCGGCTCACCTTTTCCGATCTCATCACGAAAACGGCCAGACCGCTTGGCCTCCGAGTAGGCGACAAAACTCGCGGTCGCCGCGCCTGTCCCGGGCAAGATTCCTATCAACGTACCAATGATTGACGACTTAATAAGTGTCTTTGCGCGCAATAGCCATTCTTTGATCGGTGCCAGACGAAAACTCCCCTTTGACGTCTGTTGGGGCATTGCGGTTACTTTTTCTCCGAGCCGCCAAAATACCTCGGTTAGGGCAAACACCCCCACCAAGACTGGAATAAGCTCCACCCCGGCTGAAAGTTCGAACACACCGTAATCAAACCGAACACTGCCGGTCATGGAGTCCGTGCCGATGACGGCCAGAAAAAGGCCAATTACACCCGCAAGCAACCCCTTCACGATACTGTTTTCCGACACACCGGCGATACAGGTTAACGCCAGACAAATAAGCGCGAATGTCTCAACCGGGCCAAACTTCAACGCAAACTTCGCAAGAGGGGGGGCTGCAAATATCAAGACAATGACGGAGAACACTCCGCCGAAAAACGACGCTCCCACCGCCCAACCAATCGCGAGGTCCGCCTTTCCCTGGCGTGTCATTGGGTACCCGTCAAACATGGTCGTCGCGGACGCTGGCGTCCCTGGAGTATTAATCAGTATCGCGGACAGGGACCCGCCAAACACCGATGAACAATAGATCGCGAGCATCAAGGAGATTGACGCAACCTGATCCATTGTGAATGTAAAAGGCAATGCAATTGAAATAGCCAGCACGGAACCAAGCCCCGGCAAAATTCCAAATATCAGACCAAAAAGTGTCCCGACCACCATAGCGAGAATCGCCGGAGCTGTCAGCACCGACGAAACGACCGAAAAAAGATATTCCATGTGCGTTCCTAATGAACTAGATACGGTCGAACCATGGTGAGACTGGCAGCGGCACATTCAACAAAAACGTAAACACATACCACATCAGTATTGGGAAAAGTGTGGCGACAGCCAACAATGGAATTAGCCGTCGATAGCCGAGGATTGCCATGAACAACGCCGCATACAAAACGCTTGCTATGGTGAATCCAATGATGGGCATTAAATAAGCGTAGCCACCCGTTAATAAAAATCCAATCAAAGGCCGAGAAAAACTAACCTCAGACTTTGGTTGATTTTGAATTGATCTTGTCGCCAGACCTTTTAACAAAATAAAGACACTAAGTGTGAGCCAAAGATAGATCAGAATTGTCGGAAAAAATACCGGATTAAACCCATAATCGCCAGCGCCTGCAGCATACTTTGGAAGATAGCTCTCATACAGGAGACCTAACGCGATTACGATGCTGAGCACCGAGAACCCAATATCTCGGTCTCCGTCTTTCAACATTGAAATACTCCGTTGCCGTGAAATCAGCGCCTGTGCTTTTTAAAGCACAGGCGCTACTGGTTTAATGTAACTACAGTTAGTCTTTCGCGAGGAGATCGGCCGCCTGCAATAGCTTGCGGTTACGCGCAGACTCTGTAACCGTAAATGGTCCAAACTCTTTCGGGCCCATATACGACACCTGAACCATGAGCTTTTGAAGCGCATCAACCACTGCCGGATCCTTAATAGTCTTTTCAAGCGATGTTATGAGCTTATCCAAAACAGCTGGTGGAGTTCCCTTCGGCGCATACGCACCGACCCAGTTGTAGATGTCATAGTCGTAGCCCAACTCTTTCATGGTCGGGACATCTTTGTAATCGGGCAGGCGTTGAGCTGTCCACGTCGCAATCGGCCGCACATCAAATGTCGGCACGAGTTGTGACTGATCACTGAACACCTGAACCGTGTTGCCCAACAATGCCTTCATTGCATCCACCGAGCTCTTAAACGGCACGTGCTTAATGTCAAGACCGGACTGGTTCATTGCAATGATGCCCACGTGGGGCAATGTTCCCGCACCGGTGGAGGCCGCCATCATTTTCCCTGGCTGCTTTTTTATGGCGTCAAACAGCTCTTTTGCAGACTTATAGGGAGAGTCTTTCAGCACCATCATCATTTGTGGGTTGATAGAAATACGGCCGATCGGCGCAAAGCTGTCCACGCTATACGGTAATTTCCGCATGTGCGGCTGTGTTGTCATTGGGCCGGCCGGTGTCACGATAATGGTGTAACCGTCGGGCTTTGCAGCTGCGGCCTCTGCGGTGCCAATGGTTCCCGCTGCACCCGCGACGTTTTTGATTACGATCTCCGCGCCGAGATTTTTTGACCAGGCCGGCTGAATTGCGCGTGCCAACACATCGGTGGCGCCGCCAGCGCCCCAGGCCATTACGATCGTGACGGGTTTTGTTGGATACGCAAGCGCTGTCCCGGATAACAAAAGACCTGCACCCAAAGCTGCGAGTTTCGTTTTACTGTGTTTAAACATATCCCCTCCTAGGTTGGACCACTATTGACGTTTTCATCGTAATGCAAACGTTTGAATTACGTTAAAGCCCATGGCATGATTTGTCAATACGACAACACCACCATCACGGCATTATTTGTGACTAGGGGAAACGCGAAGGAGGTTTCGATGCAGTGCGCAACGATTATCGGTGCAGGCCTGATGGGCCATGCGCTTGCTGCTGTCCATACGATTGGCGGGCTCTCGGTACGGCTCTTCGACAATAATCCGGATCAATTGAAACAGAGCGAACGATTGATTAAGAAGATCTTTCAGACCCTGGCGGCCGGCAATCTTTTAGACAAGGAACAGCAGAGAGCTGCTCTGGACCGAATTTCCCTCTCTGCGGATCTACCAAGCGCCCTGAGCGGGTCGGATTTAGTGCTCGAGGTCGTTACCGAAAAGCCAGATATCAAGCGGGCAGTCTACGAACAGATTGATCGCCACGCGCCAGAGCATGCGGTGATCGCAAGTAACACCTCGTATTTGGATGTCTTCCCATTTGTTGCACCGCGTCGCCAGCCGTACAGCCTGATTGCGCACTGGTACACGCCGCCGTATCTCATCGATCTCGTGGATATTGTCCCAGGGCCCGAGACCCAGCCCGAAATCATTGAACGTATGACGGCACTCTATCAATCCATGGGAAAGCACCCGATTGTCTTTCACAAGTTTATCCCCGGCTATATCGCCAACCGTCTGCAGTCCGCTATCAATCTGGAAGCATTCCACCTGCTCGAAGAAGGTTTCTCTGCAGACGACATCGATGCGTCTATCCAGCACGGGCTGGCGTTGCGGCTGTGCCTGATGGGCCAGCTGCGAAAGGCTGACTTTACCGGGCTTGAAATGGTCCGCAACGGCCTGGCATCACGGGCCTACACACCGCCTATTGCCACAGGCAAGAGTGCGGTGCTCGATGGCCTGATTGATCAAGGCCGAAAAGGAATTTTCTCCGGCAAGGGCTTTTATGACTACGGAAATACCCCAGCGGAGGCACTGCTGGAGGCGCGCGATGCGGAAATCATCGCGCTGAAGAGAGCACTTTTTCAAATTAAGAAATGGAGCATGAGATGATATCTGCGAACCTATCCGGTAAAACTGCAATCGTGACAGGCGGGGGGTCGGGCATCGGCCTTGCCTGCACCACATTACTGGCCGCCTCGGGCGCACGGGTCGCAGCAAACCATCTTCCAAACGATACGGTTGCGTTGGCCTCAATTGAAAAGCTACGTGCACAGGGCCTGGATATCATCAGCGCGCCCGGTGATGTCTCGGATCCCGCAAGCGCACAGTTCATGGTCGACACGGCCATCCAAGCTCTGGGCCGTCTGGATTTTCTTGTGAACAATGCGGCCACGCCCGGTACGCCAGAACCGATACCCCCATCCGAGCTCGATAAAATGACAGAAGAGTTCTGGAACAAATTGCTGAGCACGAACCTGCTTGGCCCCTTTCGCTGTGCAAAGGCAGCCGCGTCTGCACTCAAGGCCTCGGGGGGGTGTATCGTGAATCTTGCCTCGATTGCTGGACTCGGAACCCAGGGCAGCAGTATCGCTTATGCGGCAAGCAAATCCGGGGTGGTTAGCCTGACCCGCAGCCTTGCTCGGGGGCTTGCCCCAGAAGTCCGCGTAAATGCGGTCGCGCCCGGGCAGACCATGACGCCCTGGACAGAGGGCTGGAGCGAGGCCCGCAAACAAATGGCGATTGATAAGTCGGTCTTGAAACGCCGCAGCACGCCGGAAGATATCGCGCAAGCGGTGTTATTTCTTTGCGCCGGCGCGTCCATGATCACCGGGCAAACGATTGTGGTGGACGGGGGAATGACCCTCTAGGCTATCACCGCCCTAGGGCAGGGCACGCCCCACACTCGACCCCCCACAGACAAAAAGATTTTGACCCGTGGTGAACGCGGCAGCATCGCTTAAAAAGAATAATGCTGCCGCTGCAACGTCTTGCACACCCCCTATACGCTTCATTGGAATGCCGTCGATGATCGCCTTCGTTGTTGGGGAGTCTGGCGGATTATTGGAAAAGAACATTTCGGTGGCAATCGGCCCCGGAGAGACTGCATTCACCGTAATCCCATGGGGTGCACACTCAAGCGATAGCGTGCGGGTCAGGCCGACAATACCCGCCTTTGCCGTCGCATAGACACTCGAGCCGGGGCGCCCCAACAAAGAGCGGCTTGCGATATTGACTATTCGCCCAAAGCCTGCCGCCCGCATGTCGGGTACGGCCATCTGGGTAAGTTCGAACGGCACGGTCACGTTCAAGGTCATGATCGTGTCGTAATCTTCTTTGAAGACATCTTCGAACGCCTTAATGCGGTTGATGCCGGCATTATTGACCAATCGGGTCACACGAAACTCCCGGACAATTTCCTGGAACACGGCCTTGCGTGCGTTGGCATCCATCAAGTCAACGTGCCGCAGCGTGCCGGGAAAAGACGGATCATCCGCGCGGGCGACGCCCACAACATGCCACCCCTGGGCTGCCGCAGTCTGCGCAATTGCTCTGCCGATTCCCTTGGTGGCACCTGTAATCAACATTACGTCTGGTCTGCTCTGCATGTTTCACCCCCCGAATTGATTTACCGAAGAAACGCCACCCCCGTACCAGACCTGGCCCTAGTCCATTAAGGTGCCACCGTTCACATCCAGAATATGCCCGGTGATGTACGAGGCCGCATCCGAGCAAAGGAAAAAGGCCGTCTCGGCAATCTCCTCTGGCCTGCCCAGGCGTTGCAACGGAATACGTTGCGACAACTCCGCCCACTTTTCTTTTGGAATCATGGTGCCTTCAATCGAGCCAGGCGCAAGGCCATTGACCCGTACACCACCCGGTGCAAGTTCAATTGCCAATGATTTCACCAAAGAAATCACGGCCGCCTTGGATGCCGAATAGGCGGACTTGGTGCCCGACGGATTCGGATCAAAGCCCGCATAACCTGCCTTTCCAGCTCGGGACGATAAGAGCACCGCCGCACCCTTTGTCTCCAATAAATATGGAATTGCTGTTTTTGCCAGAATGAAGCTTCCCGTCACGTTCACCGCGATCAGCCGCTGCCAGGTCTCCAGTTTGGTGTCCAACACCGAGCATCTTGGCTCGGTAATTGCTGCCGAATGAATGACGGCCGTGATCGGTCCATGCCGGCGTGCCGCATCGAAAGCAAACGCCACGGACTCCGGGTTGGTGACATCGCAGGAACACTCAATAAACGCGTCTCCCATCGCTTCGGGTGCCGTGTACTGTGCATCCATTCCCACCACACAATGATCGGCCGAGAATCGACGTGCAATCGCCAACCCAATATTGCTCGCCGACCCCGTCACCACAACAACTGTTTTTTGCAAGGCACCCATTCGCGAACAAGATTAATAGTCAGATGCAGGATGATGGCTTGCCTGCGGGTCAATGGCGACATCGATCAGGCACGGACCATCGCCATTTTCGGCCTCTTTCAAGGCCGGCAGCATGTCCTGGGGGCGGGTGACCTCGATGCCCCGACAGCCCATTGCCTTGGCCATGGTAGCGAAGTTCGTGGGGGGGTAATTTACCCCGTAATGTTCGCCTTTCATGTTGTCTCGGACCATTCCCAAGCCGGCATTATTTGCAACCACCACGGTAATCGGCGCGTTTTCAGAGATTGCGGTGGACAGCGATGTCACTGACATCCCTGCGCCACCATCGCCCGTGAGCGAAATCACACGTTTTTCCGGTTTCGCAATCTTCGCACCCACCGCGGCAGGAATCGACCACCCCATGCCGCCGATTCCCCCGGGGGCTAGTAGCTGGCCGGGGGTACGAATCTTCATGGTGCCCGTTACCCAAATTCGATTTGTTCCGGCGTCCAGCGTGAGCAAATGGTCGGGCGTAAGGTGCTGATCCAAGGCTTTCATGATGTCCGTGTTATGCACGAAGCCCGCGGGCGACGTGTACTCTGGAATAACACCGAAATCATGATCCAGATTATTTTTTGCAATCCATTTATTTCGATCCGCACGTTTTGACGCCCCAAGATCCAATGGCGCGAGCATTTCCAGTGCATCCGCGGCATCCCCCGTAATGGCAAGCTTGACCGGGTAGACCCAGCCGCTATTGCGTGGATCGACATCAATCTGCACCAGTGCCTGACGATCTGGGTTTAAGAAGTCTTTGTCACAGAACTTCATGTAATCCGGGCCCAGACTTGCACCGACGGCAATAATCAAATCTGCAGCGCGCAAGGCATGATTGGCTGCCTTGCACCCCCAGGTACCGAGCATGCCCACGCTGCTGGGCGAGGTTTCATCCAGCACGCCTTTGCCGTTGTAGCTGGTGGCCACCGCAATACCCGCCGACTCCACGACCTTGCGCAAGAGCTCACGAGCACGGTCATTCTGCGCGCCCTGCCCCACAATCATCAGGGGGCGTTCGGCCCGCTTTAGCATGGCGGCAAGCTCTTGAATTGCGCCGGCGTCTGGCCGCGATGGCGTGTACGCCAAGTGGCCAGCCGCAGGATAGAGCGTCACGCGCGGGTTCGGCGCAAATTCGCGGCGAATGATGCTCGATTTCAAGACTACAGCGGCAGGGCCATATCGCGGGAGGCTCGCATGCTTAAACGCCATTTGCAGTCCATACACCGCTTCATCGAGTTCGGTGGCATAGGCACAAAACTTGGTCATTGTTTTCAAAACAGTGCGGGCGTCTGCCGCGCCATAGTCGCCCGTCATGGTCTGATAAACACCCCGCATGGCAAAACCGTCATAGCACGATGTATCGGTCAGCATGACCATGGGTGTGCCAGCAAAATAGGCCTCCAGCACACCAAATGCGCCGGTGGTTGTGGAGAACGGCCCCATGCCCATGAATACCGCGGGCTTTCCCAAGACCTTGCCATAGGCTTGGGCCATGATCGACGCGTGCTGCTCGCTTCGGGACAGCACCATCTTCAGCTTGGAACGATATTCGTAAAAATCGTCCAGCATCCAGGTAATTCCCAGGCCCGGCAGCGTAAAGGCATGGGTCGCCCCGCAATCAACCAGTGTTTTGACGATTTCGTTTTTAGTGGTGCCCATGGCGCACTGCTCTCCTTGTTATGTGGTGGAAATTGCAAACGTTTGCATAAGGTTATCCTGCAAAATACAAAAAATCAACACATGCCAGGAGAAAAGATTGGCTCAAAAACGACCGGAACCGCATGTTGCAACGCTGCATGACGTGGCACGCGCTGTCGGAGTCTCGCCGGGAACGGTGTCCAGGGCACTGAGCCGACCCGACTTGGTCGCGCCAAAAACCCGGGACCAGATCCTGAAAGTCGTGCAACGGCTGCATTACGTTCCGCATGCTGCCGGAAGAAGCCTCAGATCCTCTACCCCGAATCTGATCGGTGCCGTTATTCCAAAAACCGGGGTCTCGATCTTCTCTCAGACCACCGCAGGTCTAAACGACACGCTTGAGCAACACAATATGACGCTTATCGTCTCGCAGCCCGAGCTCACTTCCACAAGCTCAAAAGCGGCCGTCCAGCGGCTGATCGAGCGTGGCGCCGATGGCTTAATCCTGCTTGGCGAAAATCATGATCCGGCGCTCTTCGAGATGCTCGATCATCGTGGGCTTCCCTATGTGCTCTTGTGGACAGTCAAGTCCCCCTCCGGCAAAACCTATGTGACCGTTGACCAGACCAAGGCCGGTCACCTTGCCGCACGACACTTGTTGGACCTTGGGCATCACCACTATGCCTACGTCGGTAGTCCGCTCTCCGCAAACCCCAGGGCGGCAGCCCGACTCAAGGGCGTACAAGATGAATTAAAAACTGCCGGCATTGCCTTGCCAGCGGACGCCATTATCGAAGAATCCCACCAGTTCGGCTCTGGCCGTAACGCCGTCGAAACCATCATGGGGCGCCATCCGGAGACCACGGCGATTATCTGCACCAGTGACTACCATGCCCTTGGCGTGCTGCGTGGCTTATATGAGATTGGGCGAAAGGTTCCCGACGACATCTCGGTTGTGTCGTTTAATAACAATGACTTTTCCGCATTCTCAATGCCCTCCATCACCACGGTGGATCTAAAGCAGCGGGATGTCGGCATCGAGGCGGCGAACTCGATTCTGCGGCTGTTAAATGGCGAGCGTGTCAAGCCAACAGTCATCGAGCCGCTTCTCACCCCACGCGAGAGCTCTGGCCCGGTGAAGGCCCGTCCATCCGCTACAGGGAAGCAACGGACTGCTTTGCTACCACGGGGTAAACCGGAAGCAAACAGACCAGCACGGTCAGGCCCGAAACAAATAAAGTAGCCGCAAGACCAAAGGCTGTTGCCAAGCCGCCCCAGACGGCAGCCCCAAGGGCAGACGCCCCCATTAAGCATAGCTGGTAGATCGCCATTCCCCGAGCGCGGTACGCATGGGTCAACGACAGTTGTATGGAGACCGTCAGCAGGCTGACCACGACCACCCACAAAAAACCGGATACGAAAAATAGAAGAAAAATTAATTCAGGCAGATGCACAATCGACAAGATCGCGATGGTCATGGCCTGGCCAATGATTGCAAAACAGAAAACCTTTTTCTCATCCATAAAATCATTGATCAGCGGAATCAAAAAGACCGACACAACAGCCCCCAAGCCAATCGATGACAGCAGCAGTGCGTACGAAAGCGGATTGACGCCCATACGGTCCAATGCAACAACAGCAGCGAGCGCAACAACAGAGATACCCGCAAAAAAGAAGAGTGATATCAGCACCAGTACCTGGCGGATTTGTCGATGCGAAAAACTATTGATGACGCCCGCTTTAATGAATTTTGGGAACGAAGGGCGCTTCACTTTCGACCGGACATCGGGCAACTCCGAACGCAGAAGCAAGGTAAAAATTACTCCCGAGATCAACGCGATAACAACATATACCGCGGTGCTTGACAGTTGCAGCAGCAACCACCCGGCCAATGCTGGGCCCAAAATCCGCGACAGGTTCATGGCGGCGCTATTGAGTGCAAACGCCTGTTGCATGCTCTTGGGCGGCAAAACCAGCGGAACCAAGGATGCATACACCGGCCAGCGGAGACTCAACCCCACACCATTAATAAACGTCAGCAGCAAAATCAACCACGGATTGATCGCGCCCATTTCGATCATGATCACCATGCAACAGGCAACGAGGCCGAGCCATGCCTGGGTAAAGAGATAGAGCTTTTTCCGATCCATGAAATCTGCCAATGCACCGCTTGGCAGGCCAAGCAAAAACACCGGCAGTGTGGATGCCGTTTGCACCAAAGCAATTAGGAATGGGCTTGCACCCTGCCCGACCAGCAGCCATGTGGCGGTCGAATCAAACATCCACATGCAGCTATTGGCAAGAAGAAAACTTAGCCACAGCACACTGAATAGCCTGGTCTCGAACGGCCGAAGGGCCGTACCGAAACTACGGGCCAGCCGATGCATCACTTCTTTTGTACCGCTGAAAGCGCCTCTCGTAACATGCCAACATCACTTCCGACCACCACCATTTGAAACCTAAATGCAGCCAGATCTTGGGCGGTTCGGCCGCCATAGGTGATGGTTCCAATCGGGATTTTTTTTGATTGACAACGACTGGCGGTGTCGTTGATCACGCGATCTAACTCGGGTTTATTACTCGGCCCCTCGAGATTCATATTGGCGGCCAGATCTGTTGGTCCGATAAACACCATATCGACGCCCGGCTCCTGCCCGATATCGAGCGCCAAATTAATCGCCGATTTCGATTCCAGCTGAATGATGGTGAGAAACTCGTCGTTGGCCTGGTGACGGTAAGTTGAATTTAAGCCATAGTCGGATGCGCGAAGCGCCGGAAGAGCAAGCCCCCGATCGCCCGTTGGCGGGTATTTGGATGCCCGGGCGGCCGTCCGGGCTGTCTCTACATCATCGACACGCGGCACCATGATTCCCCGTGCACCACGATCCAACACCCGCGCGATAAACGTCGGCTCCGCCGATGGCACCCGAACTAAGGGAACCGTCGGTCCATGGAACCCCCGCAAAATATGGGGTAAATCCGCAAGACCAATGGCACCGTGCTCCATATCGACCACCAAGAAATCAATCTCGAGCGCAGAGGCAATCTCTGCAAACGCCGGATTCACCGTCATCATCCAGGCGCCGGTAATCAACTCCCCGTTCGCGAGCTTTGCTTTTAAATTCTTGTACATGTGTGTCCTTTGGGAACCTTAGAAAATAACGGGCTCATCGCCACGACGACGGCCGACTAGAAAATCAAAATCGCAGCCCTCACTGGCCTGGTTAACGCGATCTTGATAGAGCTTTGTGTAGCCCTCGCCCAACGGATAGGCTGTGGGCTGAACGTTCGACGCATCACGTCGCTGGGCAATCTCATGCTCCGATACCTGGACATCAATACGTCGGTTTTTAAAATCGATTGAAATCAGATCGCCGGTCTGAACGATGGCAAGCGGACCGCCGGCAGCGGCCTCTGGAGTGATGTGCAACACACAGGCGCCGAAGTGCGTGCCACTCATTCGAGCATCTGATAGCCGCAGCATATCCCGCACGCCGATCGCAAGGAGCTTTTTCGGAATGGCAAGGTTGCCCCATTCCGGCATTCCGGGGGCGCCGATCGGCCCCCCGCCCCGCAGCACCAATACAGAATCTTCCGTAACCGATAAGTCCGGCGAATCGATACGGTTGGCATAGTCTTGCGGGCCGTCAAACACCACCGCCGGACCCGTGTGCTGCAGAAATTTTGCTCCAAAAGTGGATGGCTTGATGATCGCGCCCGTTGGCGCCAGATTCCCCCGCAATACCGCTATTGCCGGCTCAGTCGAGACCGGTTCGTCGATTGGCCGAATCACCTTCGGATCGGTTGCCGACGAACTCTCCACCACTGACTCGAGCGTATTGCCAAGAATGTTTTTACACGAGAGTTTTAGATGCGGCGTAATTCTGGTCATCAAACCGGGAAGCCCGCCCGCATGGAAAAAGTCCGCCATTAGATGCTCGCCAGCTGGCATGAGGTTTACCAGCAGGGGTACTTTTCTTGCGACCCGATCAAAATCATCGATCGTCAGTGGAATCTCCATACGGCGGGCCATGGCGATCAAATGCACCACCGCATTGGTCGACCCGCCACAGGCACAGATCACAGCGATGGCGTTTAAAAAGGAGTCGCGAGTGACGAAGTGCGACGGACAACGTTTTTCCCATGCGAGATCCACCGCCAGCCGGCCCGAACGGCTGACCATACGCTCATGATCCGCGTCAACCGCCGGAATGGCGGCAGCCCCGGGCAGCGATAGCCCGAGCGCTTCAATTGCCAAGGCCATGGTGGATGCAGTCCCCATGGTGTTACACGTCCCCGCAGAGCGGGTCATGGACGACTCGAGCTGAATCCATTCGTCTTGCGAAATGGCGCCAGACCGGTATTGATCCCAAAAAATGCGGGTGTGGGTTCCCGCGCCAACCTTTTCACCACGCCACTGGCCATTCATCATGGGGCCTGCGGGCACGAAGATGACCGGAAAATCCAGGCTCATTACGCCCATGAGCATGCCCGGCCCCGTCTTGTCACACCCACCAAGCAGGACCGCCGAATCAAAAGGATGGGAGCGAAGGACCTCTTCGACTTCCATCGACAACAAATTCCGATACAGCATTGTGGTCGGTTTCACCATGACTTCTGCAAGCGACAACACCGGGAATTCCACCGGGAATCCACCCGCATCCCGGATGCCGCGGGCAACGGCCTGAGCCCGCTCGCGCAGATGACTGTGGCAGGTGCTCAAACCATTCCAAGAGTTCAGAATGGCGACGATTGGCTTGCCAAGAAACTCCGAGCGATCCAGGCCAATCTGTTGCAGTCGCTGGCGATGAGCAAACGACCGAAGATCGTCTTTACCGAACCAACGATAGCTTCTTAGCTGCGTTGAATCCCGATCTGCTGACAATGGTGCCAATGGACTCTCCGAACAATTTTGCGATGCAATAACTGCAACCGTTTGCAAATCATAGCGGGAAAAGGGAGTCAGCTCTACAGCGGCTGCGCTGGTTCAGGATTAATTTTTTCTATTTGAGCTGAATCAGGAATGGACGCAGCGCCGAAAACTCCGCGGTCTTGAACTAGCGGCGCAAAACGGCTCCGCATAAAGTCATGATCCACTCGTGGGCTGTCAAACCATTCGTCCCACGACTCTCCCGGCGGTGTAAGGGCTCGAACGATTTTTTCCATGTTTCTTCTATTTAGGTGTACCAAGTTGGTATTTCGATAGTAGCCAACCCGACGAGGCTGAAGAATCCCCAAAAACAACCGGAATAGATAATCTTTAGAGAGTGTCGGTCGACCTGCTGAATACCGACCTGGTCTAACACTTGATTTTCACTGTTCATATCAAACCCCTAGGAAAGTAAATTTATTGAAAGTCAGAAATACCCCTAATGAGGCTACAGTCTAGGAAGGTCGCATTGCTATCCGTCCTCGCTATGTGAGGAAAGCACTCACGAAAAATCAACAGGATCAATCCATTCCTTAGCAGCAAAAGAGAGAGATCCTTCGCTACCATTGCAGACTATTGAGGTTAATCAATAGATAGGTGTTGCGACAGATAGCCGTTTACCGCTTCGATTCGTTGGCCGAAATACGGAAACCAATCCTTATCTGTAAGCCAGCAAGCACACTCTCGCGTCAAGAGACATTACAAAGATGCCACGCCAGACCAGCCCCTGCCTCGGCAGCGTCGGCTTTTTCTAGCGACTTCTACGCGGGAACCTTTCACCGCACCAACGGTAGGTTCCGGGATTAATCGCACTCCAGCAACGTA
>JACCDP011124984.1_pt1 | contig 18777 bp, 11 predicted proteins | sample 7445841 | NCBI WGS metagenome assembly JACCDP01 (sample SAMN15323441, study PRJNA562643) | freshwater metagenome | isolation source: river surface water | place: USA:Blue River Watershed | collected 2017-08-17
CCAATAGTTTATTGGGGTTAGTAGGACAAACAAATACTGAATTTATAATTCCAATACCCCTGTCGCTTCCTCCGTTACCAATATCGTTTATACCTGCAACAGGTTTGTCATATGGTCCTAATTCCCTCCAGGGATCAGTATTCCCAGGAGCCCGGGTAGATTTCGCTGGTTTCATTTGATTGGCCAGCATGGTGTTGTATTGAGCCATGGTTCCATTAGGTGCAATACGTTTTACCCAGAAATTAAACCATCTTTGGTATTCCCGGTATTCTCCTCCTTCTTTTTGCAATTCCTGTTCGCCCTGCAGAGTTTTTACTTTATTAAAATAAGCTGTTTTTTCTGCAACAATTTGAGAAAAAGGCTTATTGTAATCACTCTCTTGCGAAAAAGTATTGAAAAATGAAAGAATAACTATGATTATTCCAATTATTTTTTTCATTTCTTTTTGTTTTTACTCACTTCCTGCCAAACCCAAATAAATGGGTTGAGAAAGTAAGGGTGATTAATATTTTGACAAATGAGTTTAACTATTTTTTCAATGATTTAATTTCTTCCTGCATGGCAGTCATTTTCTTGTCTTGCTCAATGATATACAATGTTAACTCTTCAATTTTTTCCAATAAACGGTTAGTCATATCGGCCATATCTACACCTTCTTTTACAACCTCAGCAGAAGATGGGATATTCGGCAAGTGTTTATTTGTTTTCACGAACAAATCTAACTCCTCTAAGCTTAAACGTTTGTAGTTTGGTTCAAACACATAGTCGGCCCAGTTAATGGTGTTTTTCACAGCAATTTTAACTTTTTCAGTAAGTATTCCTGTTTCTACATACAGTTTGTATCCGGCAGGTAGTTGGGTATTGTCAGCTCCAATTAAACAGGTACCGTTAACGGAAAGCTGTGCTGTTGGATTGTTGGTATTGATACCAATTTTACCATTATTATGTAAGAACAGGTACCAGTTTCCAAAACCACCAGCAGAACCAAATGGTTTCCAGAAATTTAATCCTTCTCTTCCGGCTGTTGATTCATTATACTCAATTCCCCAGTTCATACTGTTTTGATTAGCTCCACCAAAAATTAAATGGCCTGCACCATTCGCTCCTGTGAAAGACACTACACGTTGATGAAAGTGTACTGATACATTTGAGTTAGGAGTTGTGGTTCCAATACCGATTAAACCACCGCTGGTAATTCTCATTCTTTCCTGGTTACTTGATTTGAAAATAACATCTGCCCCATTGGAACTTCCCAAAAATTGACTCGGATTAGCTGGTAATGAACCCGATAAAGTGTTACTGGCAATGGTTGATTGGGCTTTTGCCTCATAGGCGAAAACAGACAAAAATGCTAATGGAATTAATTTTTTGATCATGGCTAAGTTGTTTTAAAGTTTGCGCAAAAATAACAGTAAATAATACATGTCAAAAGGTTTTCACTCGTTTGTTTTTAAATTCTGACAGACAAAATTCAGGTTTCACTTTTCAGGTAGACTATTTTCTAATTTTTTATTTCGAACGTATTACTCTTTCTTCCTCTATTCACTTAACAGTCAATTCATTTATACATTACTTCTTACACCTGCTGCAAATACTTGTTTTTACTGGCATCTGATTTAATTGTTCCAGAGTAAGGATTAAAGTTATCAACAGTACAATGTTTTCTTCTCTTTCTTGGTTCTTTATCCAAAATACTCCATTGAATTTTCTTACACAGACTTTCATTCATTCATTTAAGGAATGGTTTCATTGATGATCGGTTGTAAACAATTTGTTTTCATTTCATTAAGTTTGTATTATGAGTTTAGGTTGGTATAGCAGAGGCTATTAATGTAAAACATTGGAAAGTTTGTAAACGATACGTATTAACTCTGTAGTGGCATGTTATTCCTTATATACCCTTTCGGGTTATGTGTATATTTGTAGCAGCAAAAAATTGTTGCATAATTGTGTAAACTTATGGGGCTTCATTAACAACAACAAGTAATTGATCAATAACAGCGTAGACATGAAAGCAGAATTACTATTTTCAAGAGGTAAAAAAGTAATTTTACTACTAAGCACGTCTTTGATCGTTGTATCAAATACGACAAAAGTTTTAGATACAACAAAACTGATAGCCGAAACCAATCATTCTACAATTGGATTTTCAGTTCCCATTTCAAATGGTATGACTCGCATAACCGGTAAGTTCACTGATTTTTCCATTGACCTAAACTATGTTGATAAAGACCTTACCAAGTCAAGCATTACTGTTGCCATTAATGTATCGAGCATCAATACTGGGATTCCGGCAAGAGATGAAGATTTAAAGGCAAAAGACTTCTTTGATTTTGTTAAATACCCTCAAGTGACTTTTTTTAGTGATTCAATTACTAATACCAAAGAAGGATACGCTGTTTATGGGAAATTATTTATGCATGGTATTTCAAAAAACATTAAACTTCCCTTCAAAATTACTGGTATGGACGGAGATGATATAATCGGGTTTTCCTCTCGTTATAACTTGAAAAGGAGTGATTTTGCCATTGGAACTAATTTCAAGCACACAACTGAAGACAACTTTATTAGTAATGATATAGGTATTGAAATTGATTTTTGGACTAAAAAAGCAAAGGGACCAAAGAATTGAAAATATATAAATGACATAATTCATAAACAAAAAAAGGCTATCCTATTCAGATAGCCCATTCATTAAGATGGAATTATTTTTTATGCCTTAGCTGGTTGCTCCATGCTGGCAATTTTCTTTTTCACCCAGTCGGTAGTAACTGAACCAGGACGTTCTATCGGAGAACCGGTAGCTCTGTCCCAGATAAGGCTGGCGAGAACACCCAAAGCCCTGGATACACCAAACAATACGGTATAAAAATCATACTCATACATTCCATAATGTACTAATAATGCTCCTGAATGTGCGTCAACATTTGGCCAGGGGTTTTTGATTTTTCCGGTAGCTTCCAGTATTGGAGGAGCCACTTCGTAAATCATTTGAACAATTTCACAAATATCATCGTGGCCAATATAGGTTTTGTAAAAATCCTGTTGCGCAGTAAAACGGGGATCCGTTTTTCTTAACACAGCATGTCCGTAACCCGGAACAACTTTTCCTTCTAACAGTGTTTTTTTAATGAACTCAGCTATTTGATCTTTGGTAGGAAGCCCACCACCTAATTGCTCTTTCAGGTCCATGATCCAGGCCAGTACTTCCTGATTGGCTAAACCATGCAGAGGCCCTGCCAGTCCGTTCATTCCCGCAGCAAAGGCTAAGTAAGGATCACTGAGTGCACTACCCACCAGATGTGTGGTGTGTGCAGATACGTTACCCCCCTCATGATCGGCATGTATGGTGAGGTAAAGGCGCATCAGGCGTTTCATATCAAATTCTTCATAGCCCAGCATGTGTGCAAAATTGGCTGCCCAGTCTAATTTATGATCGGGTTCAATGTGTGCGCCACCTTTGTATTTTCTTCTGTATATATAAGCCGCAACCCTTGGCAGTCGGGCAATTAAGTTCATTGAGTCTTCGTAAACATACTCCCAATAATCCTTTTTATTTATACCTTTTGCATAGGCTTTGGCAAATACCGATTCGGTTTGCATAGCCATAACAGCAGTAACAAACTGGGTCATGGGATGTGCTTCCACCGGAAGTTTATCTAATACATCAAAAACATGTTTGGGTACCACGCTTCTTTTAGCCCACTCATTGGTAATGAAAGTAACATCTTCCTGGGTAGGTAATTCTCCTACCAGCATCAGGTAAAATATACCTTCTGGAAGTGGCTCTGTACCACCCGGGGCTTTAGGTAATTGTTTTCTTAGTTCGGGAATAGAATACCCTCTGAACCGGATGCCTTCTTCCGCATCGAGCTTGGATGTTTCGGTAACCATGCCTACCATGCCCTTCATTCCCTGGTATACCTGAGCAATAGTAATTTCACCAAGTTTTTTATCCCCGTGCGTTTTAATAATTTCTTTTATTTCTGCAGCAATCGGGGTGGCCTTTTCTTTGAATTTTTCTTTCAATCTGTCCATTTAGGGTATGTTTTAATGTAATTCCTTATAAAGTTAATGTTTGAATTTTAATTCACCAATTATTTTCCAATAAAAATCAACAGCTCCTGTTGTTTTTGTTTAAATCCAATTATTGCATGAACAAAGGCTTTCAGAAGTGTGTCACATTTTATTCTTCATACCTGCATTTGTACAACTTAGGTTAAGTAAACGTAATGAAAGCCCCTTCCTCTTACTACTCCCCGCGAACACTAAAGCATTTTTTCTTTCATTATACCCTATCCCACAAGCACAGAACCGGTTTCCTTTAATCTATTGTTTCTTTTCTTAAATACCATTTATGAATGTTCTTTAGCTATCCAAATTAAAACAAAAAAAAGGGATACAATTTGTATCCCCTGATTGTTATTTTCTATTTCAGAAATTTAAAGTTCTTACCCCAATAGCGTGCATTTTCTCCCAGCTGTTCCTCAATTCTAAGTAATTGGTTGTATTTGGCAATCCTGTCACTTCTGGATGCTGAACCTGTTTTTATTTGTCCGCAACGTAAAGCAACAGCCAGGTCTGCAATGGTGGTATCTTCTGTTTCGCCGCTACGGTGGCTCATAACCGAAGTATATCCATTTACATGAGCCAATTGTACTGCATTAATGGTTTCGGTTAAGGTACCAATCTGGTTTACTTTTACCAGAATTGAATTAGCTATTCCTTTACTGATTCCTTCTGCCAGTCTGGATTCATTGGTTACAAATAAATCATCGCCCACCAGCTGCACTTTATTTCCAATTTTTGTGCTTAATTTTTTCCATCCATCCCAGTCATCTTCAGCTAAACCATCCTCAATAGACAAGATAGGGTATTTTTTGCACCAGTCTGCCCAAAAGTCTACCATTTGGTCAGGACTCAGTTTATCACCTGTAGATTTTTTGAAGGTGTACACGTTTTCTTTAGGATCGTAAAACTCAGACGAAGCGGCATCCATAGCAATATAAATATCTTCGCCGGGTTTGTATCCAGCCGTTTCAATAGCTTGCAGTACGGCTTTCAGGGCTTCTTCATTGGATTTAATGTTTGGCGCAAATCCTCCTTCATCTCCCACATTGGTAGAAAGGCCTTGTTTTTTTAATACGGCCTTCAGGTGATGAAAAACTTCCGTTCCCATTCTTAATCCTTCCGAAAAACTGGAAGCACCAACCGGCATAATCATGAATTCCTGAAAATCAATTCCATTGTCGGCATGCGCTCCTCCATTCAAAATGTTCATCATAGGAATGGGCAGAAGGTTAGCATTTACACCACCTACATAGCGGAACAGTGGTTGTCTGCTTTCCTCTGCAGCTGCTTTGGCACAAGCCAAAGAAACACCCAGAATGGCATTTGCCCCAATGTTCGATTTATTTGGGCTTCCGTCTATCTCCATCATTTTAGCATCAATCCCGTTTTGATCGAAAATATACATTCCTTTAAGCTGCTCCCTTAAAACGGTATTGATATTGTTAACGGCATTGTTTACACCTTTACCCATGTAATGGCTTTTATCATTATCACGCAACTCAACCGCCTCGTGGGTACCAGTAGATGCGCCAGAGGGAACCGCCGCACGACCCATGGTACCATTTTCGGTATAAACATCTACTTCTACAGTTGGGTTACCCCTGGAGTCAAGGATTTGACGGGCATTGATGGTTAAAATATAAGACATAGCTGAATGTGGTTTATATTGAAAATTTAACGGTTAATTTAATGTGCCGCAAAGAAACAAATAAAGTCTCAAAAATTGAGCAATTCTTTTCACTTTTTATCAGGACTTTTTATGAAGAGTCACGCTATACATTCTGAATATTTTTTTGATTGAAAAGGCCGGGTTTCTGTCACTCCAAAGCATGCGCCAACTAAAGCAAGCCATGAGCCTGTTTATGTCTGGTTATTTTTAACGATACTTGCTGTAATAAGGAGGGTTTATATTTTGAAGCCAATGACCAACACATCATCTACCTGTTCATTAGGACCTTTCCAGGTATTGAATTCTTTTTTGAGCAGGTTCTTTTGAAAGCTAAGTCCTTTAGGAGAAATGGAAAGGAGGAATTTTTTTAGTTTCTTACGGAGGTATTTTTCATCGCCGTATTCCCCACCAAACTGATCCACATAACCGTCTGTTGAAAGATACACCATGTCGTTTTTTTGCATATTCAGACAATGTTGTTCAAACGAACGGGCTTCGTATCCGGGGTAAATACCTATATGTTGTTTGGTTCCTCTAATTTCATAGATTTCGTTTTCCCTTACGTAATACAGGTTATGATTGGCACCTGAAAAACTAATAGCTCCGGTATCCATATTCACTATGCATAGCGAAATATCCATACCATCTTTCATGGCCGTTTCATCGTATTTCATGCTGATGGTTTCAATAAACAAAGCATTCAGCCGGCTCAACATTTCTGCTGCATTGGTATGTTTTTTTTCGGCAAATACCTGATTCAAACAATTATTACTGAGTATAGAAATAAAGGCTCCCGGAACACCATGCCCGGTGCAATCTACAGCAGCAATGTACACCAGCTCTTCCTTGCGGTTAGCCCAATAAAAATCACCGCTCACTATTTCCCTGGGCTGGTAGTAAATAAAATAATTTTTTATGTACTCCTGCATCAACTGATCTGATGGCAATAAGGCTCCCTGTATATGTTTTGCGTATTTTAAACTATCTGTTATGTCTTTGTTCTTTTCTTTTATCAGTCTGTATGCATATTCCAGCTCTTTATTTTTTCCTTCCAGCAAGAGACGTTCAGATTTTTCGAGTTCAATTTCTCCCTGCAACGATTCCAGCAAGCTCCTGTTATCATAAGCCATAAGTTTGCCCCTCATTTCATCGTATTGCTCAAAACATTCCATGGCTTTGGGCAGGTTTCCGCTCTTTTTATAAGCTAATGCCAGCGAGTGGTAAGTTTCACTTGCCAGGCGCTTTTCGTTTAGTTCCAATGCATGTACCAAACCTTCGTGCATGTATTTTAAAGCATTTTCATTATCTCCTATTTTAGAATATAAATTACCTACTACAGTATAGGTTTGTGCAATTCCCTTTAGGTATCCCAGTTTTTTTGAAATGAGTAATGATTTAAGCAGATAACGCTCTGCATCTTTCCAATGCTCGGCTTGAACAAAATTATTTCCTATGTTAAAATAGGTTTCACAAATGGCAATATTGTCTTCAAATCTTTCCAGCACTTCCAAACTCAGGAACAATATGGGAATAGCTTCCAGGTAATTTCCTTTGAGTTGTTCTATCAACGCCAGATTTACATTTACATAAGCAATAGCTTTTTCATCGTTAACTTTCTCAGCCCATTCAATAGCCCATTCATAATTTTGCTGGGCCTTATCCAATATACCAATGTTGGTGTATATATTTCCAATGTTTCTGAAACAGGAGCTGGTGGCCCTTATGTTTCCCAATTCAATGAAAAGATTTTTGGCCGTTTGCAAATCAGGCAAGGCTCTTTGAAATTGCATCTGAAAAAACGATGCAACACCCAATGTGCGCAAGCTATATGCTTTCCCTTCCCTGAAGTCAATACTGATGGAGGCGTCGAGTGCTTCTCTGGCTAACTCAATCGATTTGGCGAGGTTTAGTCTCCGGATCAGCCATGCTTCTTTGCTCATGATCTGAATCCGTTGTATTACTTCGTCCTTTACAATTTTATCGTAGATTGTTGCGATATGCAGTATTTTTATACTTTTTATACGCAAGCCTTTGTTGAAAAGTTGGGCAGTTTAGTCTACAGAAATAGCAGGTTAGTCTAACAAAAACATTACTCTGTGCCAAAAAAATTCATTATTAAGGCGTTAAGGCGTAAACTACAGAACACGTAAATATATGGCATCTGAGTTATGGCCATCCGTACTTATGCTATCACCCTTCAGCTTAACGCTTAGCTTAAAATTTGTGCTTCATTAAAAAGGGATCGGAAATTTATACAACAAACAGTAAACTAATTATTTATAATTTTCTGTTGTAAACTTAATACCTGAGGTATCAGGAGGGAATGCTCATCGTTATAGATGATATAATTTGCCATTTGTTCTTTTTGTTCATCTGACCATTGCTTTTTCATCCGTTTCAAAATATCGGTTTCACTTAAGCCGTCTCTTGCCATAACTCTTTTTATTTTGATTGCTTCATTAGCTTTAACTAAAACTACTTTCTCCACCAGTTTATTCATTCCGGTTTCAAAAACCAATGCCGACTCTTTTACCACAATGCCAGAAGCCTGTACCTGTAACCATTCATTAAACAGCCTACCTACTGCGGGATGTATCAGTTGATTGAGTTCGCTTAATTTTTTCTCATCACTAAAGATGGCATTAGCGATATAAGACTTATTGAGTGTATCCACACTTAAATAGACCTTATCACCCAGCAAGGCCCTTACCTTTTCCTTTACTTCCGGGATAAAATAAGCCTGGTGAGCCGCTTTATCTGAGTTAAAAACCGGCCAGCCCAATACTTGCAATAATTTGGCTACTGTAGATTTTCCAGAGCCAATGCCTCCGGTTAGTCCTATTATCCTATGCTTCATTTTACCTTAACTGCTTATTCCTTTATCTTATCTGTATTCATTACTCCTGCTTCTCCATTAATGCATACCTTGTTACTTTCTTTATCAATGATGCGGGTTTCTACGATCATTCTGTTTTTAGCAGCCATTACTTCCTTTACCTTTATCTCGCAAACATAAAGCTGGTTACTATACATAGGTCTGAGAAAAGTGAGAGACTGATGCAGGTAAATGGTTCCTTCGCCAGGAAATTGCGTACCAAACACTTTTGAAAATATGGATGCTCCCAGCATGCCATGCAAAATAGGCTTTTTGAACATTGTTTTGGATGCGTAACCCTCATCCAAATGAATCAAATTTTTATCACCGGTTACTTCGGCAAACTGTACAACCTGATCCTGGGTAAAACTGAAAACTACTGAATAAACATCACCGGTTTTTATCATAAAACAAAAACTAAAAAATACTGAATTTTATTCGCTAAATGTAGAAAGTAAAATGCAGAAATACTATTGCAGGTAACCTGAATTGGCCTTTGTTTTCGCAATTTTTCCTATATGTTCTTTATAATTTAACCTCTCTTTTTTGACATTAAAATATAATACTGTCAATATATGATAGAGTAAACCGGCGCTTTACGACAGAAAACAATTTTTTAACGATTAATTAAAATAAATTACAGATGAATTGATTATTTCTACAAAAAAATGTCGACCTTTGAATTCCTAAATACAATAACTCCATGAAAACTTCCAATCCATTGCTCGATAATTTTATTGAAGCTCAGAGTCAAACCATCAACAACTGGATGGATATAGCAAAAAAAACCCAGGATGCCATAGCCAGCGGAAGCATAGCAACAGAAGGGCAACACATATACAAAGAATGGATGGATAAACAACTCCAACTCATCAACAAACATCCACAGGAAAACGGGCATGGAGAGCAGGATAAACCTGAATCTCTTTTTAAACACTGGTACAACCAGCAAATGGAAGCTTTGAAGAAGTATACTGACTTTAATCAAAGTTTGTACAATAGTTTTGCCAACTTTGGTAAAACCGGAAATGATTATACCAACAGTTACTCTTCTATGAACCGGGCATGGACCAGCATGTATGAAAGCTGGGTAAGTTCCATGAATTCTTCTTTTGATGTATGGGTAAAAGGGTTGTCTGTAAGCCCACAACCAAACAACTTTCAGCCATTTATTGCTCCCAACGAGCTATATAACAAAATTCAGGAATTCTGGCAACCTGCCTTGAATGCCCTGAAAGGAGGGGATTTTTCACCAGAGGCCTTTAAAAATTTCTTCAATCCTGATTCCTATAAAAAATTCAGCTACCACCTGTTTGACAATTACTTTAATACCCACCAGCTAAAAAACATCTTCAGCAGCTCGGTTAAAAATATTGAAGACTTTTTTACCAGCCGCAACAACCTGGGACGTGAGTACTACCAGCAAATACAAACCATTGCCAATGAATTCCCTCATTTCATTGGCGGAGACTTTGCCCGCTTGTCGGCATTTAGCAAAGAAATAAACAATGTATTTGGTAAAACCTTTGAGCCTTTGCTTAAATTAGTCAATCAGGGTAAAGAAAAAGAAAAAATAGAAGCTCATATTGCTTTACTTGATCAACTCACGCGTTACTACGTTAAGCAGGCAGAGATTCAACAGAAATTTTATCAAACTTCACAAAAAACCATTGAAGAGGTTGCTAAAACTAATTTTGAAAAATGGAGTAAAGCGAATCCCAAAGAAATTACCGGATTTGGCGACTTTTATAACGAATGGCTAAAAGTGAGTGAAACAGCTTTTAATGAGCTTTTCTCCAGCGATGACTTTTCCAAAGCCAAAGGTGAACTGGTAAACCTGGGAATGGATATTAAAAAACAATTTGAAAAACAGTTTGAATCGTACATGAATGTATATCCTGTAGTATTCAGAAGTGAAATGGAAGAATTGCATAAAACCATTTACGATCTCAAAAAACAAATCAAACAACTCGAAACCAGACTGGCCGTGAATGCCACCAACGGAATTGAATTTGAAGAAGATGAAAAAATGAGTAAGGCTAAAAAAAAATAAGACTTTCATTGTGTAAAGCCAGGGCTGCCCACGTTATTTTTCAGGGCGGCCTTTTTTATTAACCCCACCCTATTCTTTTAATTTATGGAAAATACCCTCGTACAGGAAATGAATAACTTACAGCAAAAACTAATGAATGGTTATGATACCATTTCCAGATTAAGCCCCGTAGAAATTGCCACCAGCGCTAAGACAGAAGTATATGCAGAAGACAAAATAAAATTATATAAATACCATAATCCCGGTGAAATAACTTTAAAAACACCGGTGCTTATTGTATACGCCCTTGTCAACACCTATAAAATGCTGGATCTTCAACCAGACAGAAGCTATATTCAAAATCTGTTAAAGGCAGGTATTGAAGTATACCTTATAGATTGGGGATATCCGAATTATGCAGACAGGTATTTAAGCATGGACGACTATGTAAATAATTACATCAATAACTGTGTAGACTTTATTCGCAAAAAACAAAAAACAGACAAAATAAACATCGTTAGTATTTGCCAGGGTGGTACCCTCAGCGCCATTTACACATCCCTCTACCCCAACAAAATAAAAAACCTTATTACACAGGTTACCCCCATAGACTTTAGCGTTTCAGATGCGCTCTTATTTAAGTGGAGCAAGCATATTGATTTTGATAAACTCACTGAAGCATACAATGGGCTTATTCCCGGTGAATTCCTGAATGAAGCTTTTGGCCTGCTTAAACCCATGATGCGTTTCCAAAAACAACAAACCCTGTTTAACAATATAGATGATGAAGAGCGCCTGATGAATTTCTTACGTATGGAGAAATGGATTGCCGATAGTCCGGATCAGGCCGGAACCTGTTTCCTGCAATTTATGAAAGACCTTTACCAACAAAATAAACTTATGAAAGGGGAACTGGTGCTCAAAGGAATTAAAGTAAACCTGAAAAACATAACCTGCCCGCTATTAAATATTTATGCAACCGAAGATCACCTGGTCTCTCCTAATGCCGCTATACCTTTGAATGATTGTGTGGGAAGCAAAGACAAAGAATTATATGGATTTAAAGGAGGTCATATAGGGGTATTTGTAGGAAGCAAATCGCAAAAAGAACTGGCTCCCTTTATTGCAGCCTGGTTACATAAACGAGATGCGAATTAGGGCTTAAATATCTGATTACAAACATTATATATTAAACTTATTTCAAGCCTGTAATTAAAAAACCAGATTAATTCTTAAAGTTAAATTTATCGCTATAGGTTTTACCTTGCTGTGAAATCCAATCAATACTTTTTACTGTGGCTAAAAACCTCTTTTTCCTCCAGAACACCGGACTATAAACAATAAAACCCACAGGACTCCTCATGCCTTCCTGTTTCCTTTGCAAGCTATATACAAACCACCTTCTATACTTATGGTCTTTTATATAACTATTTTGTTTAAAAACAAATAAATAAATTATAATTTATTCATTTTATTTCCTTGTTTAATAGGCATTTACAATAAACTCCACAATCACTTTACTTTTTGTTCAAGCGAATATGTTAATTTTGTCACCTGAATTTTTGAATATTTTTTGTATAAAATGTTGTTTATGTATTAAGGTGCTGACTGAGTAATAAAGAAAACCTGTAACCCATGAATAAAAAAAATATTCCGTTCATATCGCTCCTTTAGTACTGTTACTTGTATTGTAGAATTTGATGGCTGTTTAAAATAGGAATCTGATAAATACATTGAAAAATAAGACCTGATAGCATAGAAAAAGTTACTGATTTGATAACCTGGTAAAGAGTATTAATTGAATTAAAGTATCAATAGAATAACCAACAACATGAAAAAAAAATTAATTGCTTTCTGTTTCTGTTCCTTTGTTTTGAGTACCATTACCACCCTGAAGGCTCAACAGAATACTGAAAACACACGTTTTAGCGGCATTATCGGAAACCCTAGTTCAGTATTTTCTCACCACAAAATCTCTCCGATAGATCAGGCCGAATTTATTTCGAAGTGTACTTTTTTTGGTGGTGACTCCCTTGATGGCTTTGATTTTCAACTATCTTCTATCAAATTTCCCATCACTAATCCTGCACATCTCTTTGAGTATCAAAATTACTTCAGAATGCAGCAAAAAGCTTTTGTGAAAAATAAATTTGCTATTCAAGAAACACGTTACGACAAAAGATCAATCGTTTTAAGCGAAAATGATGAATCCTCTTCCCGCTCAAGTTCTAAATTAAATTCTGCTACTTCTATTAATGGAAGCTCCTGTAACAATGTAGACTTTGAAGATGGGGATTTAAATGGTTGGTCAAGATTAGTAGGATACAATGATAATTCAAATAATGATCTGATCCTCACTTCGGGTAGTGGAACATTAGGTTTTGACTCCGACTTTGATTCCTGTGATGATTATGCAATACTTACCTCATCTTTAGCAGATGACCCCATTGGAGGCTTTCCAGTGGTTGACCCTACTGATGGAGGAACCTATTCCCTCAGGATTGGTTCGTATAATAAAAATTCCTCATCTAGTAAATGTACACACAGATCTTCCGTAGGCGCAGACGGTGAAATTCTTCGAAAAACTATCACTGTAACTAACACCAATGCTCTGCTGTTCTTCAGGTATGCGGTAGTTTTATCTGATGCAACTACTGGAGGTGTAATACATGGTGATTCTGCTATGCCATATTTTCAGGTAAAGGTTAAACCTTCAGGTTCTGGCACTACTTCGGTTTGTGGAAACTATTATGTTCAGGTACCAACTGGTCATGCACCTCCAGGTTTTAGCACAACCACTTATTTGGGTGAATACATCTATTACAGAAGATGGACCTCCTCTATCCTTAACCTCGCTCCTTATATTGGACAAACCGTAACCATAGATTTTATTGCCGCAGGCTGTATATTTGGCGCCCATCCGGGCTATGCCTATATTGATGGTGTCTGTAAGCCCGCCGACGTAAGTGAAACCAAACAATGTTTAAAAAGCACATTTACTGCTCCTCTGGTAGAAGATGCTACCTACAGCTGGACAGGCCCTGCTGGAGGCATTGTAGGTTCTTCCACTTCTCAAACCATTACTGTACAAACCAATGGAACCTACGAAGTAACCATTACCCCGCAACAGGGGAATTCCTGTTCCTTTAAACTCACGAAAACCTTTACCATTCCAGGTGGAGTTATTAGTTCGAGTTCAACAAAATCAGATGTAAGCTGTTATGGTTTTACAAATGGTTCCATAACAGTTTCGGCCAGCAGTCCGGCAGCAGGCGGACTTACCTACGCCTGGAGTCCTTCAGGCATAAGCAGTTCTAATAACCAGGCTTATAACCTGAGTGCCGGTTCTTATACCTGCACCATTTCAGATGTAAACAATTGTCAAAAAACAGAAGTAGTAAGCATTACACAACCACCTTCCGCCTTATCCCTCATCTCAACTAACATTACTCAGGTAAATTGCTATGGCCAAAATTCCGGAGCCATTACCATGGCTGCTTCCGGTGGAACTCCAGGTTACTCCTATACCTGGAACCCCACGATTGGATCAGGCGCCACAGTTACCAATCTTCCCGCCGGCACTTATACCTGCACCGTAAGGGATTTTAAAAGTTGTGTTGAAACCAAAACCATTACCATAACTCAACCTTCTTCTGCAGTTGCCCTAAACATCAGCAATCAGCAAAACATCAATTGTTATGGCGAGTCAACCGGCTCCATCAGTATGTCTGCCAATGGAGGAACTCCTTCCTATACCTATAGCTGGAGCCCTGCTAATTCACCCAATTCATCTATTAACAATATTCCGGCTGGCACCTATACCTGTACACTAAAAGATTTTAACGGTTGCACCGTGGTTAAAACCATTACTATCACACAGCCGCAAAGCCCTTTAACAACATCCACCAGCAATGTAAACAACATCAGTTGTTATGGCCTGGCTAATGGAAGCATTAGCATTAACAGCAACGGTGGTACACCAGGGTACACTTATACCTGGACACCCAATATAGGTACGGGCTCATCCTACACTAACCTTTCTCCGGGCACCTACCAGTGTGTGGTGAAAGATATTAAGGGCTGCTCCTCTACCCAAAATATTACCTTAACCCAACCTTCAGCAGCCTTAAGCAGCAGTATTAACACCCAGAAAAATGTAGACTGCTTTGGTAAACAAAATGGTTCTATAACACTTCTTACCAAGGGCGGAACCCCTGGTTATACGTATGCCTGGACACCGAATGTGGGTATTAACGGATCGGTCAGCAACCTGCCTGCTGGAACCTATGCCTGTACCATCACTGATGCCAAAGGTTGTGTAACCAACATCACTTCAACCATCTCTCAGCCATCTGCTGCACTTACTGCTTCCATTGGCTCACAACAAAACGTAAAATGTTATGGAGACTTCTCCGGACATGCCACCCTGGTAGTTAATGGCGGAACCCCAGGATACTCTTATAACTGGAGCCCTCCCATTTCAACCGGAAATGCTATATCCAATGTTTCGGCCGGGGCTTATTTCTGTGAGATCATTGATAAAAATGGTTGTAAAGACACACAAACCGTAAATATCCTTCAGGCCAGTTCGCTGGTGATGAATTTGGCTCAACAACAAAATGTTGACTGTAAGGGTCAAACTACCGGAAGCATACAAATGCATGCCAATGGCGGTACTCCTCCATATACTTATACCTGGAATCCGAATGCCGGTAATGGCCCGCTCATCAGCAACCTTTCTGCCGGAAGCTATACCTGTACGGTAAAAGATGCTGAAGGCTGTTTGTTTTTTAAGTCTGCTACCATTACAGAGCCTGCAAACCCATTAACCATAAGCATTAACAACCTGCAACATGTTCCTTGTTTTGGTGATAGCAAAGGCTCGGTGGTGCTGGATATAATGGGCGGAACACCCGGCTATACATACAACTGGTCGCCAAACATTAGCTCCGGAAATTCAGCCCTTAATCTTTCTGCCGGAACCTATACTTGTACTATTACCGATAATAAAGGTTGTACCAGCACAAAAACTGTTACTATCAATCAACCTTCTTCAGCCCTGGGAGTTAACATCATTAGCCAGCAGCAGGTAAATTGTTTTGGTACAGCAACAGGTGCTGTAAACCTTAACGGTGAAGGTGGCACTCCTGGTTATAACTATAGCTGGAACCCCAATGTAAGTAACACTGGAAACGCTCAATACCTGAATGCCGGAACTTATACCTGTACCATCACTGATAATAATGGATGTAAATACATTAAAACAATTACTGTTACACAGCCTGCAGCAGCACTTACGGCTAGTTTGTCTGCCTCTCAGGATGTTAAATGTCATGGTGAAAGTACAGGCTCGGCAGTATTAATGACTTCAGGCGGAACCCCCTTCTACACCTACAACTGGATACCTGCTGTTAGCACTACTAACCTGTTGCACAATGTACCTGCAGGAACATATACCTGTAACGTACAGGATGCTAATGGTTGCGGAAGCATGGTGAATGTAACCATCCATCAACCTAATGTCCTTCAGCTAAAATTGGATGCAGACGTGGTTTGTGCCACCCATAAAAATACCGTAACTGCTCAGGTAAATGGTGGTACTGCGCCCTTTCAATATAACTGGAGCCCTGCTGCGGGCAATGGCTCTTCTATTAGTGCCGTTGGCTCACAGTTTAGTGTAACAGTTATAGATGCCAACAACTGTAAAATCAATCAAAGTATTACCGCACAAAATAATCCTTTACCGAATATACAGTTTAGCGATAATACCAATAATGGTGTATTGGAAATTAACGGCGATAAGGGCTTGATCTGCTTTACTGATCAAACAGCGGACGCGGTAAGCTGGAACTGGAATTTTAATTCCTTGTTAAATTCTGTCAATATCAACCCTTGCTTTTCTGTTAATAATGGCGGCGATTACTGCGTGCAGTTAAACGTAACCAATAAATATGGTTGTATTGATAGTGTTAACAAGTGTTATACCATCAAAATAATTAACGCCGACTTTCCCAATATATTTACACCCAATGACGATGCATCCAATAATACATTTCAGATCCCCAGTAAAGGCTACAGTGATATGAGTTGTATTATTTATAACCGATGGGGCTTAAAAGTATACGAATGGTTTGGCCTTGGTGGTAGCTGGGATGGTAACTTATTCAATGGTGAAAAAGCTGCCAGTGGAACCTATTTCTGGGTAGCGGTATTACAGGAAGCTGACGGAAAAAAACTGGTTAAGCAGGGTACCGTTCTGCTAACGCGCTAAGTATATTATTTGCTTAAAAATACCAGAGGCTGTTCCAAAAATGAGACAGCCTCTTTCATAAACATTGAGGGATAGACTTTCTTAACTTCTATTGTCAGCAGTCTGCTATATTCACTGCTACGGCCAGCCCACCTTCTGAAGTTTCTTTATATTTTACATTCATATCTTTGGCCGTTTGCCACATGGTAGCAATCACCGTATCCAAAGAAACCCGTGCATTTTTAGCATCCGACTCCAAAGCCAGTTCGGCTGCATTGATAGCTTTTACTGCTCCCATGGTATTGCGTTCTATGCAGGGTATTTGAACAAGGCCACCCACAGGGTCGCAGGTTAAACCCAGGTGATGTTCCATGGCAATTTCCGCGGCCATCAACACTTGTTCAGGTGTTCCACCCATTAGTTCACAAAGAGCCCCGGCTGCCATTGCTGAAGAAACTCCTATCTCTGCCTGGCATCCGCCCATAGCAGCTGAAATGGTGGAACGTTTCTTAAATAAACTTCCTATTTCTCCGGCTACCAAAAGAAAACGCCTGATGTGTTTTTCATTTGCCTGATGGTTTTCAATTACCATATAATACATCAATACTGCAGGAATAACTCCGGCACTTCCGTTAGTTGGAGCTGTTACCACCCTTCCAAAGGCAGCGTTTACCTCGTTTACAGCAAGTGCAAAGCAACTTACCCACTTCAATATTTGCCTGAATTTTACTTCAGTTCTTCGTATTACAGCCATCCACTCCTGAGGGTTGCTGTAGGACTCGGTAGATTTTAATTTTTGATGGAAATCAAAAGCCCTGCGCCTCACCTGCAAACCACCTGGTAAACTTCCCTCTGTATGGCAACCGATATACATGCATTCCAGCATGGTGTTCCAGATACGATCCAGTTCCGCATGAATCACCTCTTCGTTTCTTAATGCCAGCTCATTGAGCATAACCAGCTCTGAGATACTTTTTTGTTGTTGTTGACAGTGTAGAAGTAAGTCTCGTGCTTCTTTCACCAAAAACGGAAACTCCTTTTTTTTCTCTTTACCTTTTTCCGCAGCTTCTTCTTCCTTTACTATAAATCCACCTCCAATAGAATAAAAAGTAGAAGCGTATAATTTTACATCAGCATAAGCTGTAAATACAAGTCCGTTTGAATGAAAAGGTAGGAAGTTTTTATTAAAAACAATATCCTGCTCACTATCAAAGCTAATTGCGTGTACTTGTTGCAACAATAACAATTGCTTTTCTTTTACTTCCTGAATTATCGGCAAAATATTTTCTACAGGTATGGTTTCCGGGTCGTATCCTGAAAGCCCCAGTATTACAGCTAAATCTGTTGCGTGGCCTTTACCTGTTAAGGAAAGTGAGCCGTATAAGTCTACCCTTACCCTTTTTGTCTGCCTCAATAAATTTTGCTGATCCAGCTCCTGAATAAACTGCTGGGCTGCTCTCCAGGGACCAAGGGTATGTGAGCTGGAAGGTCCTACCCCAATCTTCAGCATATCAAAAACAGAAATACATACTTCCATAATCTACGTATAATCCACCTTCCGGTTGGTATAAACTAAAATACTGCTTTCGTTACTGTTTAACAAATTTAGTATGCCTGCTAAAATCTGTCCCTTCGTTCAGCTTTACCAAATACAAACCTGCCTCCAGCGAAGCTACTGCAATAATCATTTCTTCTCCGGCATTAAAGTTCTTTTCATAAACCAATGCTCCGGATATGGAATAGAGTCTGCAATTCACGTTAGTTCCTTTATTTATACCTGGGGCAATAATTTTGAAAAAGTTGTTTGCAGGGTTGGGAATAATACTTAATTGTTCATTAGACGCATTTGAAGAGGCAATACCTACCAAAGAACTGCTCAG
>JACCDP010035619.1_pt1 | contig 18770 bp, 16 predicted proteins | sample 7445841 | NCBI WGS metagenome assembly JACCDP01 (sample SAMN15323441, study PRJNA562643) | freshwater metagenome | isolation source: river surface water | place: USA:Blue River Watershed | collected 2017-08-17
GCAGATACTGCGGTGGAGTTATTGCCATATCTACACATGCCTCTCTTCGCATATAAATGGGTAGTGGTCTGACCTCTTGCGGGAGTCTAGGACAGTTGAGCGTGTTCCGTCTACCCCTCTGCCCAAATTTCTCTCAGTGGTCTAACCTGTTGCCATGAAAACAGAGCTTCGGTACGGGATTATCGGCGCGGGCAGCATGGGCCGTGAGCACATTGAGAACATCAAGGTCATGGGCGGGGCCGCCGTCACCGCTATCAGCGATCCGCATGTCCCATCTCAGGAAGCCGCCCTTGCTATGGCCACTGGTGCCAAAGTTTTCTCTGATCACCGCGCACTTCTGGATTCCGGGTTAATCGATGCCGTTGTAATCGCTACGCCAAATGACACACATGCAGCGGTCTTAAAGGATGCGCTCGCTACCGATTTAGCAGTCTTTGTTGAAAAGCCTCTTGCCACAACTGTTGAAGATTTGAAATCAATTCTTTCGTGGGATGACAAGCGAAGTGCGATGACATGGATGGGTCTTGAATACCGCTTCATGCCACCAGTTGCTGAAGCGATTGCTCGAGCTGCTGAAGGTGAAGCAGGAAAGATTCACCAGGTTTCTATCCGCGAGCACCGTGAACCTTTTTATCCAAAAGTTGATAACTGGAATCGGTTTGCAGAGCGTACGGGCGGAACTCTTGTTGAAAAGTGTTGCCACTACTTCAATTTGATGGACATTGTTGTTGGAGAAACGCCAGTGCGTGTTTTTGCTTCGGGCGGTCAAGCGGTTAATCACCTAGATGAAAAGTACGATGGCAAGCAAGCAGATATGTTGGACAATGCATATGTAATTCTTGAATACGCAAATGGCGCACGCGGAATGTTAGATCTATGCATGTTTGGCGAAGGCTCTTTTGATAAAGAGATTCTCACAATCGTTGGTGACGAAGGAAAAATTGAATCCTTTTTGCCTTCACAAGTGCTTCGCGCTTCTCGACGAGAATCAATTGGCAAACTTTCAGGTTGGGCTCGAGGGGCTAGCCGAGCACGTGGAAATGAACAAAAGATTGTTCACAATTACGATGTTAAGTACATGGGCCACCATTACGGCGCTTCGTATATCGAACACACAAAATTCCGTGATGCGATCTTGAACTCAACGCCAGCAGAAATTACCTTGCGAGATGGTGTAACAAGTGTTGTTACTGGCCTTGCTGCTCATAAGAGCATTAATGAAGGCCGAGTAGTTGAGATTAAAGAGCTGTGGAACTAGCGCTCAACTCGAGCACTTCCACCACGAGCTAACTTTTCAACCTCTGCCAATGAAGCCATAGTTGTATCACCGGGTGTTGTCATGGCTAGAGCGCCATGGGCCACACCTAATTCGAGAGATTCTTGTAATGAACGTCCATCTAATAATCCAAATACCAACCCAGAAGCGAAACTGTCGCCACTGCCAACGCGATCTAGAACTTCTACCTCTTTATACAACTTTGATTGCAAGAGGCCTGATTCCTTTGACCACGCGATAGCGCTCCAATCATTGTTTGAAGCGGTGTGAACTTTTCTAAGTGTGGTCGCGACAACTTCAAGATTTGGATATGTCTTTACGACCTCTTGCACCATTTCACCAAAGGCGCTGTGGTCTATCTCGGTAAAGTTTGAAGATAAACCTTCTACTTTAAATCCTAGAGACTCGGTGAAGTCCTCTTCGTTACCAATCATCACATCAACGTAGGGAGCTAACTTTCTATTTACTTCCTGCGCTTTTGCTTGTCCACCAATTGCACTCCACAAACTTGGTCGATAATTCAAGTCATAAGAAATCTTGGTTCCATGTTTCTTGGCACTCTTCATCGCAGCTTCAATTACTCCGGGCGTCGTTTCAGATAATCCTGCAAAAATTCCACCTGTATGGAACCAGCGGACGCCTTGTGAAAATATGGCATCCCAATCAATTGAGTCTGCATTTAATTGTGAAGCAGCAGTGTTGCCACGATCTGAAATTCCTACAGCACCACGCAAACCAAATCCACGTTCAGTAAAGTTCAATCCATTACGCGTGGTTCGTCCAATTCCATCAAATTTTTTCCACTGAATAAACTGAGTATCTACGCCACCTTGCAAAATAAGATCTTCAACTAATCTGCCAACTTCATTTTCTGCAAAGGCAGTTACAACCGCGGTGCGCAGGCCAAAACAACGACGAAGACCTCGGGCGACGTTATATTCGCCGCCGCCTTCCCATGCATCAAAGCTTCTTGTCGTCTTGATACGTCCCTGACCTGGATCAAGTCGTAACATGACTTCACCTAATGAGATCTGATCAAATGCGCATTCATTCATTGTCTTTATCTTCATGGCGCACACACCTCAACAGCTTCTTTGGTTGATGAAATAATTGTCTCAAAGTCTCCAGCATCAATGAGTTTCTGCGCAACCATCCAGGAACCACCAACTGCAACTACTGATGGCAACGAGAGGTATTCCTTTGCATTTGCCGCAGATATTCCACCAGTCGGCATGAAATTGATGCCAGGAAATGGAGCTGACATAGCTTTGAGTGCAGCAACCCCGCCAAGAGTTTCTGCTGGAAAGAATTTAAGAGTAGATATCCCTGCATTAATTGCCTGCAACATTTCAGTTGGAGTTGATACCCCTGGGAAATATGGAATCCCTTGCTTTTCTGCCTCAACTGCAACAGTCGGTGAAAACCCTGCAGAGACTGCAAACCGTGCACCAACATCTATTGCTTTCTTCAAATCTTCGCCGGTACGCAATGACCCAACACCTACAAGTAAGTCCTTATTACTTGCAGCAATTTTCAATGCTTCTAAACTGGCAGGTGTCCTCAAGGTTATTTCTGCAATAGGTAAACCACCGGCAACTAGTGCTGAAGCTAAATCAGCTGCTTTAGAGGCGTCACTGATTGCGACAACGGGAACAATCCTTAAGCTCTTAATTAATTCAATCATTGGTAGCCACAATCATCGACCCATCCAGCCGCCATCTACGGTGATTATTTCTCCATTTATATAAGAGGCTGCAGGTGAAGCCAAAAATACTGCTACCGCTGCCAAATCTTCTGGCGTACCCCACCGTCCTATTGGAATTCGTGCCAAGATCGAAGTATTTCTATCAACATCATTACGGAGTGCCTGAGTATTGTCAGTTGAAATATATCCCGGTGCAATGGCGTTGACTGTTACACCCTTAGCACCCCATTCATTTGCTAACGCCTTTGTAACCCCGGCAACGGCGTGCTTACTGGCTGTATAGGCAGGGACGTTAATTCCTCCTTGGAAAGAAAGGAGAGAAGCAATATTGATGATTCTTCCATGTCCTTTAGCCAGCATTGACTTGGCACATAATTGTGAAATTTGAAAGACGGAATTGAGATTGGTATCAATAATTCGATCCCAATCCTCTAGTGAAGTGTCGATAGCTGGAGCCCTTGAAATAGAGCCAGCATTGTTAACGACAATTTCTACATTGAGTTGATCAATACTCTTAAATGCCTCAGATATTTGAGCCCTAGATTCAACATCTGCAATTAAAGACTCAGGACTTCGTCCTAAGTTTTCGATCGCGACGCGTGTGGCTGACAGTGAATCTTGAGAGCGTCCGACTAAAACAACATCTGCACCCGCCTGCGCCATTGCAATAGCAATGCTCGCACCTATTCCTTTACTCGCGCCAGTAACTAATGCCTTCTTACCAGTTAATGAGAATTGAGATTCAAGCCAGTTAGTCATTACTTAAGATTCTTGGTTTCGACTAAATTAAAGTCTGAATAAGTGATGTTCTCACCAGCTGTTGACCAAACAAACTTGTAGTTTGTTGTTCCAGCTCCGGTATGAATGGACCAGGCAGGACTGATAACCGCTTCTTTATTGCTCAAGACAAAATTGCGTGATTGGTCTGGTTTTCCAAATAGGTGAATTACTTTCTCATTGGCATCTAAATCAAAGTACAAATACGCCTCAGTTCTGCGCTCATGCACATGACAAGGCATTGTGTTCCAAACGCTGCCCTCGTGGATTGTCGTAATACCCATGGCCATCGAAGATGATGCAACGCCCTGATCATGGATGTACTTTCTTAAAGTACGTTCACTAGCAAACTTCTTGTCACCAATAACTACGGCATCGGATTTTTCTTTTGTAATCAAGGTGGTTGGGTGGTCGGCATGACTCATGCTGGAGGTAAAGTAAATTTCAGCGGTTCCAGAAATTTCAACGCTTCTAGTTCCGCGACCAAGATAGAGAATGTCTTCAGCACTTAACGAATACTTGGCACCATCTGCAATAACTTCAACACTTCCCGATAAACACACCAGGCCTAATTCGCGTCTTTCAAGCAAATATTCGGCACTTAGCCCACTTGGTGCTTCTAATGTCACTGTGCCACCTTGCAACGATGACCCACCGATCAAAATACGGTCATGGTGAGAAAGTACATAAGTAACTACATTTTTCTGAAAGAGATTTGAGATAACTAATTTTTCTCGCAAACTGTCTGAACTTTTGCTCTGAACATCTTCTGGTGTGATTGGTGTGCGAATATCCATGCCAAAAGTGTATGGCAATCTCGATTATAAATAAATGTTATCTAGAGACACGAATTCAAAGGCTCCTAACTGCTGTGGCTATTGCCATAATCGCATTATTCCCCTTGAATTAAGCCACTTGTGTCGATGAAAAATCGACACGACCTACTAGGAGAGGTAATAGAAATCAATGAAGATTAAGAAGCTTCGTTCGAAGATCGCAATTGCAGCATCTCTCGCGTTATCGGCAGGCCTTGTTGCAACAGGTCTTCCTTCAGCGCAAGCAGCTGGATTGCAACCAACTGCAGCGCAGCTAGCTGCTTGGAAGGGTAAGGAAATTACTTACTACTTCTATAACGACAGCCAGGCAGAACTTGATACAACAAAGGCACAAATTGTTGAATTTGAAAAGTTAACTGGCGCAAAAGTTAAGCTTGATGTAATTCCATTCACAAGCTTGGATACACAACTACAGGCTCGCTTGGCTGCAGGAAATGCACCAGATGTCGGCCGCCTAAATAACCCTGGTCTCTACATCAAGGACTCACTTGATCTAGAGAAGTACCTTGGCCGTAAGTATGCAGCTGAATTCCTAAAGGGTTCAACTCTTCAGGTTACTCACCCAACAACTAAAAAGTTGATCGGTGTTCCTTACGACCTAACAGTCAACGGTCCATTTATTAACGTTGACATGTTCAAGAAGGCCGGAGTTGCTGTTCCTACTTCATGGAACTGGACAGAACTAGTTGCAGCGGGCAAGAAGGTTCAAAAAGCAACTGGATCTGAATACGCATTTGCTATTGATAAGTCAGGTCACCGTGTTTCTACAGCTATGAGCCACTTCGGTGCATATATGGTTGATAAGAACCAGCGAAATGTTCTTCCAACTTCAAAGTTCCGTGCAGAAAAAGCTATCAAGATCATCACTGATCTTTACAAGGCTGACCTAGCTCCACGCGATCTATGGATTGGTACTGGAACAAAGTACTCATCACCAACAGCTATTTTCTTAGCGCAACAGACACCAATCTTCTTCTCAGGTAACTGGCAAGTGGCAGCACTTGCAAAGGATGCAAAGTTTGACTTTGCTGCAGTTCCAAACCCTAAGGAGCTCAATGGTGGTGGATGGCCTGGCGGTAAGTTCCTAACTGCATTTAATGCAAGTAAGAACCCTGATTTGGCTGCATTCTTCGTGCGCTACTTGGCTGATACTGCACAAATGGAGCAGATGGACAAGAACGCATTCTGGTTGCCAACACGTGCTGACCTTGTAGCACAAGGTGTTAAGTACGCAAACCGTTCTGCAGATATGGCAGTCTTCCAAGCAGATGCTGCAAAGACACCAGCTGCAGCTTACGGAATCCAGTCAGTACCAACTCTTACTGGAAATATCTACAACAAGTTGCGCGATTTGATGACTGAAGTTATGGCAGGAAAGATCACTGCCAAGCAAGCAGTTCAGACTCAGATCGACTTCATTGATGCTCAGCTCGCAACACTCAAGAAGTAATTGCATATAAACTACTTCTTGTGATTAGTTCAAGTAATACGGTTAACCGCCGGCGTTCAGTTATTAACTGGCGCCGGCGGTTAATGCCGTACCTGTTTGTTGCACCAAACATGTTGATTTTCTTAACATTTATTATTTGGCCAGCAATACGTGGTTTTCAGATTTCTTTCTACGACAGTATCGATGGACGCACATTCACCCCAGTTGGCACTGGCAATTACAAAGCTATCTTTGGTGACCCCACCGTTGCAGAGGTTGCGAAAAACACCGCCATCTATGTCGTATTTTATGTAATTATCTCGACTTTACTTTCAATCGCCTTTGCACTGATTGTTAATGAACAAAAATTTGCAAAAGGCTTCTTTAGAGCAATTCTCTTTTTACCAGTAATGCTTTCTCCAATTGTCGTCGGACTTATTTGGAATGATGTACTTGATCGAAAAGTCGGCCCCCTTAATGCTTTATTACAAGCTATAGGCGGCGGCAGTCCAGGATGGTTAGTTGAACCAAAACTTGGAATGATTGCCGTTATCTTTGTCGGTGTCTGGGTCCACTTAGGTTTTTACTCAATTATTTTGTTGGCTGGACTTCAGGGAATTGATAGAAGCTTGTTAGAGGCCGCGGCAATGGATGGCGCAACCCGCCCTCAGATTATTCGGACAATTATTCTTCCGCTATTAAAGCCAACAACCTTGGTTATCTTGATTTTGGCCACTATCCATGGCTTCCAGTCCTTTGACTTTATTTACACATTAACTGGCGGTGGACCGCTTGGTGCCACAACTTTAATTGTTCAATACATCTACGATCGTGCTTTCCAAACGCCGATTCAGTATGGACTTGGTAGCGCAGCAGGAGTGATCTTGTTTATGATCATATTTGCCTTTACAGCCCTTAACTTCTTACTCGGAAAGAAGCGTGAGGCGATATGAGCAAGCTCCAAGAGCGGGCATCTGCAAATAAGTGGAGCTCTATGAGTGGCAAGAAGCCACCTTCAGTAGGAACCATTCTTAGAACAACTTTCCTTTTGATGATGACTTTTGTCATTTTGGCACCGGTTCTTTGGTTTGTTCTTTCATCCTTTAAAGATGCAACTGACTTAGGTGCAAGACCTCCAAAGATTTTGCCGACACGTTGGGCTTTTGAGAATTACACCGAAGCTTTCCAGATGTATAACTACACCCGTTATTTTATGAACAGCGTATTCGTGACCTCGGTTGCAACGATTCTTACCTTGTTAATCAATTCAATGGCGGCATATGCCTTTGCAAAGTACAACTTCAGAGGGCGTGATGGTCTGTTTGTCATGACTCTTGCAATGATCATGATTCCATTGCAGGTAATTTTGATTCCAATTTACTTAGTCGTTTCATCTTTGGGATTGGTTAATACCTACTGGGGAATGATTATTCCTGCAGCTGCTACTCCGACGGGTGTTTTCATCATTCGTCAATACATGTTGACGATCCCTGACGAACTGATTGAGGCGGCACGTATTGATGGTGCGGGCGAGTTCAGAATCTTTGCGCGGATTGTTTTGCCACTGTGTCGTCCAGCTTTAGCAGTAGTCGCGATTTTCTCGATTCTGTGGCGTTGGAACGATTTCCTATGGCCTTTATTGATTGCACAAAAAGAAGAGCTCTACACCTTGCCAGTTGCATTGGCGCTCTTAAATGGGCAATTAGTGGTTCCATACAACATCGTTTTGGCAATGTCAGTTATGTCAATCATTCCTGTCTTGTTTATGTTTGTATTCATGCAGCGTCAAATTGTCCAAGGAATTGCCCAGACTGGAATTAAGTAGTTCACTAGTCTTGAAAATTCTTCAACATAGGAAGAGGTCAGAAAAATTCCACGCTTCACAGATAACTTCGATCGTACAATTCATTTACTTGATAACAATGGGTTCATCCGCGATTGGCTAGTGACTAAGGCTTGGATTACTCCTGCAGATGACCTAGGAAAACTTCTTAAAGACACAGGCGATCCCTTTGGGAAAGATGGACGCTGGGTGTTGACCAATGGTCCGGATATCGCACCATTGAAGGCAAAAATCTTTAGTAATCGACCATTTACTGCATCACAAACCATGCCAAAGATTATTGAAGGCGGCGAAGTTTCTTGGAAAGCCCCTGGTACCGCTCAAGTCGATAGCGATACGTGGGCTCGAATTCATACAGGCCATGATGGATATGCGGACTGGAGTCATTTTTCATACACACCTGAATATCGTCATTCCTTAATGGCAACACAACTAGAAGTTGATCAACCTGAATGGCGAAACATCGTTGTTCAAAGCCAGGGACCAGTTCAAGTTTGGCTTAATGGCGAATTAGTTTTAAGCACTGAGCTTTTCGGTTACATGCAACCACTTACACATTCCATTAAGACATTACTTCCATCAGGAATTAGCACACTGATAATTTCTCAGTGGCAAATCTCATTACGAGAAGTTCGTCATGCTGTTCGCGTGAAGATCGAAGGTTTACCTGTACGAGTTGTAATTCCATGTTCAGGTGCAGATGAATACGCCTCAGAGATTGCCGAACGTGAACTTGAAAACATTGCACTGGAGCGTTGGGCCAGAACTACAGATACTGTTGAATTTAAAGGCTCCCCTGGTTTACGTGTGCGTGTAAAAGAGAGCAAATCCCAAGGTGATGGTGTCGCAATCACTTTCAAACAGGGAAAAGCTAAAGTAAAAGTCAGTGATATTCGAAGCGCTGCCAAGAAAGCTGAGAAGATAAAGGCAGCAATTGACGGTGATGTAACTGCAACAATGTTAGATACCGGAGAAATCTTCTTAGAGCTTCGCTTAGATTCACCGAACACACCTGTTTTCCGAACTTTCAGAACGGCATATGTGCCAGAGCGTGTGCGCACCACCGTGCCAAAGAGCTCTCCAAAGGTCTGGCGCTCTGAGGTAGTTGATCACGTTGCAGATAGTTATGCATCCTCTGCACGAGCACTTGCGCGCCTAGAAAAGAACTCAAAGTATGTCGTTACTGCAGAGGATTTGAAGCCAGCATTATCAATGATCACATCTCGAGCAGATTGCGCAGACTTTGAAGCAGTTGGTTTGGTTCATATCTTGAAGAGATTCCCTGAAAAGCAATGGGAAAAGGGCCTACGTGATGAGGTAAAAGAGGCACTTTTGAATTTCAAGTATTGGATTGAACACCCAGGACTTGATGCAATGTGTTACTTCACCGAGAATCACCAGTTTGTTTGGCATACAGCAGAACACTTAATTGGTGACTTCTTCGCAAATGAAACTTTCGCAAACGCACAGATGTCAGGTACAGCGCATTCTCAACATGGTCGAGAAATGGCACTTGATTGGTTAAAGCTTAAGCTTGAGGGCGGATTTAGTGAATACGATTCAAATGCTTACTTGGCAATCGACACTTTGGCTTTAGTTTCACTTATTGAATACTCCCCTGACAAAGAGATACGACAGTACTCAGAAGCATTGCTAGACAAGTTGATGCTCTCTTTAGCAAGCAACTCTTGGCGTGGTGTACATGGCGCTGCTCATGGTCGAAGCTATACAACAACATTGCGTTCATCTCGATTTGAAGAAACTGCTCCCATTATGTGGGCGTTATGGGGAATGGGTGCACTTAATTTAGCTGTACTGCCAGTAACTACTTTGATTACATCAAAGAAGTATGTGCTTCCGCCTATGATCGTAAAGGTGGCTCATTCACTCAATAAAACTTGGCACGGCCGACAGGTCTACCGCGGTAAGTATCGCTTCACAAGTGATTTACTTGAGCGACCATATGCTTCTGATCTTCATGTATGGCGCACCGCAGATGGAATGCTTTCATCTGTTCAAGATTACAGAGCAGGTTTACCTGGATTACAAGAACATGTGTGGGGTGCAACCCTTTCAACTGAAGTACAGGTTTTTGCTAGCTATCCTGCTGCCTTTAGTCATGCAACTTCGGTTCGACCAAATGCATGGGCAGGACACCTGGTTCTGCCACGCGTTCGACAATATGAGAATGTGATCCTTGCGATTTATGCGCTCAATGATCAGCTGTATCCAGACTTTACTCACCTCTGGTTCCCAACACCGTGGATGGATGAGTTCACCCAAAAAGGTTCTTGGATCGTAGGTCGTGTAGGAAATGGTTATATCGCTGTTGCAACTCCTGGTGGATTTTCTCCACTTAAAAGCGGTGACACCGCCCATCAAGAGTGGACACCAAAGGGCAACGGAGCGCTCTATGTTTCAATTCTCGGTGACAAGAAGAGTTACGGAGACTTTAAGAGTTTTGTACGCAAGTTAGCCGAGCCAAACTTTGATGAGAAGAACTTATCTATTTCTTGGAAACACAAACATCGCTTTGAGTTGAATTGGACTGGACCGTTCCTTGTGGATGGATTAAGTGAGCAACTCGAGGATGGTTTACCAGAATTAGCGCCTCGACTTGATAATCCTGCCGTTGCACTTGAATCTACTGATTCAATCCTTGATGCGGAATTTGGTAAAGAAAAGCTTCGAATTGATGTTGTTAATGGAAAGCGACTTAATCCAAAGTCACAGGTGTAGCTATGGCTGGTGAAGATACGACTTCGAGCGCTCTTGAAGCGCCACCGCTAACGCCAATTTCTAAGGATTTGTTGACTCCGAATTACCTTAAGGAAACAGCTAGTCGCATCATCGATGCAACATGGCAGGCTGGTTTGCCTCAATGGTCGTGGGGTGAAGGCGTTTATCTACTGTCTGAAGTTCGGTACCACGAGACTGTGGAACAAGAGATCCCAACAAAATTGATTAACTGGTACGCAAAACGTGGAGCCATCACTTCTGGACACATCAATAATGTTGCACCAGGTGCTGCTGCCTCAAGAGTTCATGCACGTGGATTAATGGATGCCTCTGATACAAATATCTTGCTGGAAAAATGGGTGATGGACCCATCCTCTGCAACCAGAGCTGCAAATGGAGCTGTCGAGCACTGGCCTGGCGGGGTCTGGGCAGATACCTGCTACATGATGGGAACATTCCTTCTCAATCATGGTGTGGGAACAAAAAACCTTTCCTATATCGAATTCATTGGTGATCAATTAGTTGCACACATTGAGCTGTTACAAAATCCCACAACCAAATTGTTTGCTCATGGCTCGCACAGAGGTGAAACTCTGTGGAACTACTGGGGCCGGGGCAATGCATGGATGTCCTTGTCTGCTGTCGAGTTTCTTGATGCATGTGAAGCTTTAGGGATAAAACCCAAATCACATGATGTAGTAAAGAAAGCGCTGAAAGATCAATTACTCGCCCTTATTCCGCTACTTCCAGATTACGGAATTTGGGATGTGCTTGTTGATCACCAAGTGGAGAACAAAGGTGTCCTTGAAACATCAGCGACTGCAGGATTTGGGTCAGCGATGATTCGTGCAATTCGACATTTCCCTGAGCTAAAGAAAGAACTACATGCTGCAGGAACTACGGCAATTGCGGCCGCACTGACTTATGTTGATAGTTCGGGAGTTTTAACTCGTACAAGTGCAGGAACTGTTTTACAACTTATTCCTTTTGGTTACAGTGTGATTCGAAGTGACCGTATGCAATTATGGGGACAAGGTTTAGCTTTGAACGCTATCTCGGTAATGCTTGAGCCAGACAAGAATTTTGTTGCAATTAACAACTAGTTCCAACTGCTCCAAGGTTTAGCATGCGTATCAACGATTTCAGCTAATTGTTCTAGTCGAGGAATCGAAACTTCACGCAGCGCCTTAGGAATATCTGGTGAACTAACGATATCTGCCCACACTGCTCGTCCTGCTAAGAATCCACTTGCTCCACCCATCGCACATGCCTTTACCGCATCATTGAAAAATGGTTGTTTTACGCCATTTGAGAGAACAACCCAAGGAGAACCAATCGCCTCTGAAATTCTGTCAGCATTCTTTGTGACAAGGTTTAAATCACCTTCACCATGAAATGGCACTTCTGCCTTGTAAAGATCTGGTTTCCACGCTGCAGCTTCACGTGCCGCGATGATCAACTCTTCTTCACGATTAAAGCTACGAGAACTATCTGTTGGAGGCTTTACGATGATTTCAATAATTGATGGAAGTCCTGAAATTTCACAGAGCTTATTGAAATCTTCAACTAACTTTGCTCGCACATCTGGTGATTCATCATTGCGCCATAAGACTAGAAACTTAAGTCCCACGCTTCCGATATCACGCATGCGAATTGGATCTACATCTGGATCAACTGCAGTATCAGTTGCTGCGCCACCTGCAGGTCCAACCAAAAGGTCTGCAGCTGCGATTAATCCGCACCCGCCTTGCAAAGCCTTTTGATCAATAATCGCATCGATTCCAAACTCTTGATCTACAAGTAGCGCTGATGCATACGGTGAAAGTTCTCGTGCAACATCCACCTTGAATTGAGTTAGCTGCGAATCAGGAACAGGTGTGCTTTGGTGAGGTGCAAACATGCCACGCAAAGCTTCTCTTTGGTCTACCGCAACCATAGCCAACGCACCTGATGGTCTTGCTAAATTCGTTAGTGGTTTTCTCATCAGTTGGCCTCCAGGTATGCATCGAGTTCAGTTGTTGTTGGAATCATTGATTGACCATCTAGGCCACGACAGGAAAGTGCGGCTACAGCGTTAGCTCTGCGCATGGCTGCTTGAAGTGAATGACCCTGAATCATTTGGGCTACTAATGCGCCATGAAAAACATCACCGGCACCTAAAGTGCTTGTCACGTCGACTTTAAATCCAGGAGCAGTAACCAAACCAGTTTCAGGTGAAAAACCTGCGCTGCCAGCTGATCCTTGGGTAGCAACAACAGTGTTTCCTGCTTTCATTGAATCATTTTCTAGTGCCACCGCCAGATCAATGCCTGGATAACGAAGTGCCATTTGTCGATCAGTTGGAACAAACAAATCAACAACTATTGGATCAAAATTTTCAACACCATAACCTGCATCAAAAGAAATCTGAGCTCCCTTACCGCGAGCGATACCTAACTCATCTAAGCGTTTGATACCCACGTGATCGACATGCACCCATTGTGCATTTGCAATTAACTTCTTGGCTGCTTCGTTGATTGGTGCTTGAACAACAGGTTGGCGCGTGCTGATGGCACGGGCACTGTGTTCCTGTGAAGCTACAATCACGCTTCCAGCTGTGGCGGTTGTTCCTATAGAGATACCCGAGGTATCAACGCCTTCTTGGGCAAATATTCGCAAAACTTCTTTACCATCTGCATCATCGCCGATGGTTCCAACGATCGCGGTCTTAACGCCTAAACGACTCAGTGCTACCGCTGCAACCGCTGCCGGACCACCGCCAGCACGTGAAATTTCATTAGCAAGAACACGTTCATCTTCTGATGGGTACTTATCGACTAGTGCAATTGTGTCGATCGTAATTACACCAACGCAAACCGCTTGAACAGAACTCAATTGCTATCTTTTCTCTTTGCATCTGCCAAAGCGGTAGCACGTGCTCCAGTAATGTGTTGCAGAGTCAACTTAGACGCTAGCTCTCCATTGCCATTTTCGATCGCAGCCAAAATCTCATTATGTTCATTGCGTGAAATTTCAGAACGTCCAGGCAACCGCAAGGTTGTCTCCATTGACATCTTCATTACATCTTGCAATACGTTTAGTGTCTGGTTTATAAAGCGGTTGCCCGCAATCCCGACAATAGTTAAGTGAAACTTTGCATCCAAAGACTGCAGTTGATCAAAATCAATTGGCTCAATGGCTGTGATTGTGTCGATTTGATTCAAGGTAGCTCGCAGTAAACGAATATCCTCTTTTGTGGCCTTTTCTGCCGCCCACTTAGAGGCTGGAACTTCAAGAACTTCACGGGCATCAAATAGTTCATTAAGTCCATGAGTTTTAGTCATCACCGATGCACGTAGCTCTTGAGCAACAACTGGTTCCTGAACAAAAGTTCCCTGACCATGTTTAATCTGAACTAATCCTTGTGCCTGCAAGATATGCAGAGCTTCTCGCAAACTTGGGCGACTTACTTCGAGTAGATCAGCAAGTTGACGTTCTGGCGGCAACTTATCCCCCGGTAAAAGTTTCTGAAGTTCTATGAGCTCCATTAACTGGGTAGCTATTCTGGCGGCACGTTGAGGTGCTAGTGGCGCTACTGCACTCATTACTACCCCTTTACCGCGCCGGCGGTTAATCCAGCGATGAATGAACGTTGCATGAACAGGTACATGATAACCATAGGAAGTGAAGCAACCATAACCGCAGTGAAAAGCATAGAGAAACTCACAAAGTACTCACCACGGTAGGCCAACATTGCAAGAGGCAAAGTTTTCTTCTCTGACTCCTGAATCAATAAAAGCGGCCACAATAGATCATTCCAGTTGATAACAAACAAGAAAATTGCAGTTGCACCCATCGCTGGCTTTGAAAGTGGAAGTGCGATTGAACGATAAATTCGTAATGGTGATGCTCCATCAACCTCAGAAGCCTCATACATTTCCTTTGAAACTTGCTTGAAAAATGCACTGAGAATAAAAATGGAAATAGGAAGCGTTGTTGTCACATTAATCAAAATCAAACCGATGTATGAGTTGGTTAGGCCTAGATCTCTAAAGATGTAATAGATCGGAACAAGATTAATCTGCGCAGGAATTGCTAGGCCCAGGGCAAACAGTCCAGCCAGCACCTTGCCGGAGACTGTGATCATTCTGGCGATGGCAAAAGATGCAAGACTTGCAAAAATCAAGGTTAAAACAACTGATGAAACAGTGACAAAGACGCTATTACGAAAGCTGATATCCAGATCGCTGTCGCTCAAAAGACGACTGTAGTTGCCCAGACTCCAAGTCTCAGGCAACGATAGTGGCTTGTTGTAAACCTCGGCATCCGTCTTGAATGAGCCCAAAACTACAATCAATGAAGGCACAAGAATCATTGCAGCAAAGGTAACTAAGGCTATAACTCTAGATACTTTATACATCCTGAGCCTTTCTCACTTTTCATACCTCTTGCCAAAAGTTTGGCGCTGTAGCCAGGTAATCAGAATCATTACGATGACCATAAAGATTGTCTGCGCAGCCGCATATCCCAACCGCAATTCATTAAACAGGGTTAGATAAATCAATGTACTGAAAATGTTGGTTGAATTGTTTGGTCCAGCCGTTGAATTTGTCATGACCATGATCAAATCAAATGCTCGGAAAGATTGAATTGTTGTATAGGCCATTACGACTAATGTTGTTGGCATTGCCATCGGCCACGTTACATTTCTAAACTGCTTCCAACGTGAGGCACCATCGACCTCGGCTGCTTCATACAACTCCTTTGGAATCTGCTGCAAGCCGGCGATATAAACGACCATCATTTGTCCTGTGTGGAACCAAACTTGAGTAAATGCGATGGCATACAAAGCACTTTTCTCATCACCTAGCCAGTTAAGGGCGAAAGAACTCAGCCCTAACTTACTAAAAAATAGATTCAAAGCTCCAAAATTCGGATCATAAAGAAATAGCCAAATCATTCCGACCGAGACTGAACTGAGAATAGTCGGGAAGAAATACAAAGTTCGAAGTGCAATATTTACCTTTGAATTGTTGACTAGATAAACTGCAAACAACAAGGCAAACATAGTTTGAAAAATCACAACTAGAAAAGTGAACTCTAAGTTGTTGCCCAGGGTCTTATAAAAGAGGTCGTCATTAGTCAGTAGGTTTGTGAAGTTTCTAAACCCAACAAACTCTGGCTCAGTTATTCCATCCCAGCGACGAGTGGCAAATTGTAAATTCTGCAAGGCGGGATAGAGATAGAAAGCTAGAAACAAAAGTAGTGCCGGAAGCCCCATTAAATAATAGGTTAGGGAATCCTTTTTTCTCTTCTTACGGGTACCCGAAAGACCGCTCCCACTTTGCGTGGGAGCGGTCTTTGTTACGGATATCTTGTTAATTATCCAGCCAGCTTTTGCTTAATCTGCTTAGAGAAGTCAGCAAGAACGTCATCGGTGTTTTTACCACCAACGATCTGGATTAGTGCATCTTGAGTCAGATCTGAAACTGCTGTGTTCAGAATCAAGAATCGAGGTGCGAGCATTGTGTTCTTTCCTTGGAAAGGCGATGTATTAAGTAGGTCTACGTTTGTGTATTCAACATCAAGAACGTTGACGTGCTGTGTAGTCGCATTTCCATAGATTGCTGCTACAGGACCTGTCGCTAAGTATGACAAGAACGACAGTGCAATCTTCTGATTAGTAGATGATGACTTTGCATTCACGCTTAGGTTGAATGTGTTGTTCATGATTCCTTCAGCAATTACCTTGCCATCAGTCAAAACCATGCTCATCAAGTTCATCTTTCCACCAAGTGCTGGATTGAGGGCCTTTACAGCTCCCATTGAGAAAGTACCTGTTGGAAGAATTGGTGACTTACCTGTAGCAAATAGGTTAAGTGCAGATGCTTCTGTAACTCCAGTTGGGTTATCTGGGAAACATCCTGCTTGGCGTAGCTTGACGTAAATATCAGCAACACCCTTGAACCATGGTGAGGTTAGATCAATCTTTCCAGAGTTGAGATCTTCAAGGTTCTTTGAAAGCTCTGTGTAACTTGCTGCAGAGTTCATCAAAGCTGAGTTTGAGATCTGTGCTGCTTGTCCACGGGTCGCTCCTGGCCATGCAAGAGGAACATATCCCTTGGCCTTTGCATCCTTACACCAAGCGGTCCATTGAGTTAAGTTCTTTGGGAATGCCCACTTCTCTTTAGCCCAGATTTCAGTGTTATAGACAGGGTTGTTAAATAGGTAGTGGTAAGGAACACCTAGCACCTTGCCATCTACGGTACCCGCAGTAAGTCCCTTAGAAACAAGGTTCTGCTTAACGAAACGTTGGTTTGAAATGTTTAGAGTTAAACCGCTGTTTACGAAATCATTGAAAATTGATCCGCGTGCAGATGCAAACAATGCAGCACGAGGATTTGCCAAGATTTGCACACGAGCAGTTGCGTTGTAATCAGTTGTAGTTTTGATTACCTGAGTAATTTTAGTACCTGGGTAGCGAGCTTCGTAGTTCGAAATGATCAACTCGAAGTGAGCCTTATCTTCTGGGCGGTAATGCCAGAATTCAATTGATCCCTTTGGAGGGGTTGAAGCTGCAACTGGGTTTGCATTTGTTGCGGCCAGACGTACACGCTGCCAAGTGAGCTTGCCACCTGAACTAGCTGCACAAACGAGTGACTTAGAGCTTGTTCCTGTGCTTACACCTTCTGTTGTGCACTTCTTACCGAAAGTTGGAACTTCGGCAGAGTTAGCAACTGCAAGTGGAGTGATAACAAGTGCCGCAGCAACTGTTGCAACTACACCAGCACGGAGTGAAGCAAAGGCTTTGTGTCCTTTAGTTTTCATTTTTATCCTTGCTTTCGAGGGTTTGTTGTTGTTTACCATTCTGTGAGGGGAATCCCTAACATTTTTGCCATCTGACGAATACCTGGTCGCACATCGATCCACGAAATGACCAAGTGATGCGGATATCCGCCAGTGACTATTCCATTCACTAGCGCAGCGGCATCAGGTTGAGTGATAACCGTTGCTGTATTGCCTTGGAAGTGATTGGGAGCTGGGATTGATTCCCCTCGGCTCACAACCATGCGTAAACCCGTGCGATTGCTCGGATCTACATCCCGATCAATACGGAACAGGGTTACTGGTCCGGTCTTGAGCGGAAAATTACCTGCAACGCCAAGTTTGCGATTGCAGTGTGTTGATTGGGTTGCATTCTTTGGATCGGCTGCAAGTTTTGTTGCTGCAGATCCACAGTGCCATAAACGAACTAAACCTTTTGCTGCATCTAGATCAACAATGTCCACCAAATAATTTTCATCTGACCCAAGTGCTTCGCACATCATCATTGTTACTGCACCTAGAACGTCACGCTCACATGTCGTTACTGTGCCGCGATCTGCCAAGCGACCTAAAGAAGAACAAATACAAGCTCCCATTTCAGTCGGAAACTCTGGCCAGCAGCGAATCGCGATTGCATCAAGTAGTTCGTCTTCACGCCACTTATCTAATGCCACTTCGACACCATAAACTTTTTTCGCTTCGTCAACATTTACAGAAGCAAGTGATGGCTGGGCTGCAAGTGCTCCTGCATATGCAAGTTCACGGGCTTCTTCTTTAACTTCAGAAATCTTTCCGAAAGCATCATCAATTGTGATCTGGCGAATATCTAAACCAAATAGTGAGCGAATTTGTTGCGCATCATAAACACACGGAGTAAAACCAATTGGAGCTTCACCAACAGCGCCAATCTTCTTTCCCTTCATCCAATCAAAAGCTTTTTGCGCATCGGCTTCTGTGCCAAGTTCGCCAACAATATTTTCTGGAGTTGTTGCAGCCGGTAGTTTTCCTGCGAGCGCATCTTTAATTGCTGTGCGCACCTGTGGCTCATCAGCGTTTCCATGAATATGGCGAATTGATTGCCCAACATTCATTAATGCATGTGCAGCAAGGTTTACTCCGCACATTGAATTCAGTTTCAAACGTTCGCCGACTTCGCCAGGTTCGCGCATCGACCATCCAAGTACAGGTCCTTTAACTTTTCCCAGAAGTTCTACTGCAGGAGATGCATCAGAAAATGAGGCCATAAACAAAATATGTAGATCGGCTTCAGGAAGAGTTACAGCGGCAACATCCTCAACTGTCATCACAAGTTCTGTGGGGCCAACAACTGTGGCACCGAGCTCGGTGAGCAGAGCACGCGC
>JACCDP011031363.1_pt1 | contig 18769 bp, 19 predicted proteins | sample 7445841 | NCBI WGS metagenome assembly JACCDP01 (sample SAMN15323441, study PRJNA562643) | freshwater metagenome | isolation source: river surface water | place: USA:Blue River Watershed | collected 2017-08-17
AATAATCTTTGAGCCACAACAACTCTTCCTGGGTGGCCGGAATGGAAACAATGGTCTCCTTTTTGTATCGCACAATCTCTTCCCACTCAGCCAACGACTGGTTTTGGAAAATGGCGCTTTTTTGCTGATTGTTGGGGAAAATATGGATGCGGTTTCGATCGGCATAATAAAATCCGTAGACCCGGTCAAACACCTGCACCGCCACATGTCCGCCGAAAAATCCCCCCAATTCACGGTAACTATCGCCCGAAAACGGTTTGGTTACTGAACCATGGAAAATCCGTACGTGAATCATCCCCCAAAAGTACCCAAATTCGGTGATTTTATTGTATTTTCGTTAGGTATTGCATCGAATGAACACGCCATTTTCTGCCTCTCAATCCCGTGAATTTCAACTAGAACAGTCGCTCCGTCGATTCCCCTGGTTCATCCCATTGATGGGATTTTTGGCCGCCGGCTTATTGTATTGGGCTCAAGCGCCGTTGATGCGGTGGTTTTCGGAAGGACACTATTGGGTAGTGCTGTTTTCAGGCATGTTGGCCCATGGTTTTTTTATTGTATTGGTGCACGATGGTGCCCATAAATCCATCACCCGTACCAAAGCCGATCGCTGGATCATGAATTTGGGGGCAGGACTCATGTTGATGCCTTTTTACGCCGAGCCGTTTCGCAAATACCACCTAATTCATCACTCCAATACCAATACCGATGTGGATCCACTTTGGCCCGATACCAAAAAGAAACTGTACGATAACCATCGTTTCTTCTATGTGCTCTGCACCTTGGTGCCATTGCTGTTTACCCTGTATTTGTTGATTACACAGCAGCGAAAGGTGGCTAAGATGGACAAAAAAGTAATGTCGCCCCGCATGAATTTCCTCCACATGGCATGGGCCTTCGGGGTTTCTGGCGTGGTGATTTATCTGGTTCAGCCCAGTTTGGCCTATGTGTTGTCGACCTTGTTGGTGTTGAATGCCTTCAGTGTACTTCGTCACTGGTGCGAGCATTTGGGTTACAACAACGCTCACGAAAGCAATACCTTCTGGTTTCCAATGGGCATGGGCATCGGCAACCACGATGTGCACCATCACGTGCCCCATTTGTCGTGGTTTACCCTGTGGTTAGGCCTGTTCTCACGTCCCAAAACCACCTCGGTTCCCAAAGCCATTTATGGGGTGCTGTTTGATCCGCAATTTGAACATTACGAAGCAAAATGAACGCACTGATTCTGCTTATGGGCCTTTCCATTGCCGTTTCTGCGGTCATGGCCAATACCTTAAAAAATGCGAAAGAGGGGGAGTTTGAGTTTGTGCGCGACGATAATACCCTGCGGGTTTTTCGCTTTGTGATGCCCGGTTCCGTGATTTTGGGTATTCTGCTGGGCGTTTGGGATCCCTGGCATTGGGGTTTCGGCGCGATTCCTGGTTCACTGCAATCCTTCGATTGCCTGTATCCAGTCAAAGAACGAAGCATTGACATCTTAGCACTTGCGCTTTTCATAGCGGGTATGTCGCTCCGATGGATCGCCATCCTCAGTCTCAAAAAGGCCTTTACGGTGAAGGTAACGATATTGAAAGGACATCAACTCAAATCGGATGGGGTATACCGATGGATGCGTCACCCCAGTTATACCGGTATGTACATTTATGGATTGGGTTTGGGATTGGCCTTGCACAGTGTGCTTGCCATGCTGGTTATTTTGTGGGGCGTTTGGTATTCCACCCACAACAGAATCCCGGTGGAAGAGGGTGTGTTGGAATCTCACTTTGGCGATGATTACCGCGCCTACAAAGCCAAGACCTGGAAATTATTTCCGCTAATTTACTGACCGCTTCGGGCTTCCTTCAGTACCCAATACAAGCCTTTTACATTGGATCGTAATTCTTTCAGGTAGACCAAAATGATGATTTCTTCGATGCTGCTCAACCATCCCCAAATCATCGCAAAGAAAAAAATGGGCGCGTAATAGCCGTAAGAAAACAAGCCGAAGAAGTAAATCCCTTGGAAATAGCCACCCAACTTGGCGCTGTACATGTGCAAGCTGGGGAGACGACGGAATTTGAGGAAGGAAAAAATATTGTAAAATACGATTAACCCAATGAACGGGTACAGCAACCAAAAATCGCTGCCGTGATCGGGCATCTTGAAGTTGTAAATGCCCACAAACGCCAAAATGTAGGTCCCCCAATCGGCCATCGAATCCAAACGCGCACCAAATTCGGTCTGTAATTTAAACGTTCGCGCAATGATACCGTCTATGGCGTCACTGGCCAAATTGATGCACAACAAGGTTGCAAACAGCGATTCGTTGCCCGCAAAAATGAGGTAAAGCAGAAAGGGGAACGACAGCAACCGATACAAACTGATGGCATTGGGAAGGTTCCAAATGTTCTCTTTTTTCTTGTCGATGTGTTTGTTAGAATCGTTCATGATGTCCAAATGTTAAAAGGATTTTTTGATGCGAATGGCTTTCAAAATCAAAGAAAATACGATGTGTAGCAACGACGCGCAGAGGAAAAATCGTCCCGCCAAATCCCACTGCAAATCGTGAAAGTAAGCAAACACCAATGAAACCCCTAGGGCTGAGTCGGTTTTGTCCATGAGGGCGAAAAATCCACGGTATTTGGTACTGCTCTCACCCGGTGCGATGCCCATTTTCCGTTTGATCCAAGAATTGGGCAGTTCGAAAATTACATAGGCCATGCCGTAAAGCCATCCCACAAAAAACAAGAATCCGAGATCTTTCCAGGCGAATGGGGGTAGGAACGACATCCATGCACCACCGGGCCAATTGATCAAGCAATAAAGTAGCCCGTTGACGAACGAAACAAAGACCACACCGCGCCAAGTTTTATTTTCGCCAAAAGCGCGGGCATTGATGGGTTTTGCTAGTGCCGACCATCGATTTTTTTTCACCAAAACCATGTGGAGTACATTGCTCACAATCAAGGGAATTAAAGCCCCAAACATGTATGTCCACGCTGATTGTCCCACGGTATTAGTTTCTATGCAAGTTATGTGTTTTGCAATTCTGATTCAATGATTTGGTGCATGCGCAACGAAACGGCGAGGATGCGGGGTGAAAAATCATATTTTGCCACAATGCCTGACACCTCATAAAAGGATACCCTGCAACAGATATACGTTTTGATGGCCATTTCTGTTGCCTTTAGATAGTCTTCAAATGCCAATTCATGGCCAGGGCCTTTGCGTTGAACAATCTCTTGGTAGTGTTCCTTCAAATACAACAGGAAGGATTGCACTGAAAAGTCTTTCGGTAAAATAAAACTCAAAAACTCCACCACATCGCGCTGCGGGAAGTCGATCATCGACAGCTCCCAATCGTAAATACAGGGCATGCCACTGCTGCGCATCAAGGTATTTCGGGGGTTAAAGTCGTTATGAATGGGTACGCGAGGCCAGCGCAAAGCCAAGGTGTCAGATTCCATGTTGAGCAGGTCTTCCTTGATTTGCTGCAATTGGTCGATCTGTTCCACTTCCGCACATTCCTCAATGAGGATATCCATCAACTTGCCGTACAGGTTTAACGCTTTCCAGGGTTCAAATGCGCTGAGAAGTCCGGGTTTTTCTGCGGGTAAGGTTTCCAACATGCGGTGGGCGACATCCAAGCTGCTCAAGCACAATTGGATCCACTCTTCGGTCCACAATTCGGGGGTGTCTTCGCTGTTTTGCAGGGCGATTTGCTGCGGAGCGATCCACTCTTGGATCACCAAATGAATTTCTCTGTCTGAATGCACCACGTTGCCGTAATGCTTGGGCATCGCCACGAAACCCTGTTTGCTCAAATGGGCATATATCGCGGGTTCTTTGCGATGACAGTTGTGGTATTCTAACTGCGCTTGGTGCTGTTTGATAAGGTCGGCCAGCGAGGTGTCAATGGAGGCGGCAATCAGGTGTAATCCTTTGATGACTTCGGTATCCAGGGCCTTTGATTTGATGAGCAATCGCTCTTCGTTGGGTTGGTTTAGGTTGGCATGGCTCAAGTGAAGCACCGCCGGTAAAAAGCCAATAAGTTTGTTGCTGATTTTGCCTGTGATGTTGGTGATGATGCCGTTTTCTAACTGTGCATCGCCCTGCCACGACAGGGATTGTATGTGTTGTTTTCCCAGCCAATCTTGTAGGTGGGGTTGTAAGAATTCCGGGGTGATTTCTGATTTGAGCAACCAAGCTACGGGCTTGTTTCGTCCCAACTTTTCGTGGGCTTTGGCAAATTCTCCACTCATGATGGCCGAGTAGGTCGATATTTCTAAGGCCAACGCGAACCCTGCAATCAGTTGGGCGAAACGATGTGCTTTTCCGCTGCCCAGGCAATCCATGATTTGCAATGCTTCGGCCTGTTTGGATACATGGGTGCCTCCGCCAACAGTTCCGATCACCAAATTGGGGAGGGTAACGGTGATGCGAACGCCATCGGGATACAAAGCATCGCCAATGGGCTGTAAATCCATGAAGGCGGAGCTCGACTCATGAACCGAGGCCAGATCCTGTCCGGTAGCCACGAAAATTCCCGCGATGGCATTGGCGACATTCACGTTAAAGCTCACCATGCCCATTTGTTTGGCATAGTCCTGAGAGGGTTTGATGAACTCGAGCATACGCTCTGGGGTGGTGCGCAGTACTTCGTGAATGACCTGACGGGGAATATCGCAATGCGCTGAAACCCTGATGCCACGACCGTGTTCAATGTTATAGGTTGATACTTTTTTATCTGAGGCGCCGTTGCCCTCGATGATGAATTCGAAATCGCAGTCGGGAAATTTCGCCCGCAAACCATCCACCAAAAACAACAATCCATGCCAGGTGCAAGTGGTGGTCATATTTTGTCCGGAAGCATCCCCCGTGGTATACACGAAATGCAAATGCAAACAATGCGCTACGATGTGGGTATTGATTTCCAGCAGCTGGGCGTGGTTGGAGTAGGCCTCAGCGGCTGCTTTGATTTCTGTAAAATGTGCTTGAATCCACGCACTGATGGGTTGGGCAAATTGGGGTTGCCTGAGCAGTAGCATGGGTGTGCGCACCATTTTTTGCCATTCCACCGTAGCTTGAAATCCGCCGCTGCGCGAAACTACCTTGGCCCCACGATTCATGCTGGCAACCAACGCGCCCTCCAATGTGCCTACCGGCGCATACACGAGCTCGGTTTGATTGTTGTTGTTGAAGACCATCGGACCAATAATCCCCACCGGGATTTCGGTGCTGCCGATGTACGATTCGATGTTGTGTTGAATGCTGGAAATATCGAGTTGCGACTGTGCAATCGCATCCAATGTTAAGCCCTGCTTTTGCAAAAAGGCCATGCGCAACTCAGTGGCAGTGCGGGTACTCAGACCTCTTCCGGGAACGATGGGCAATTCTGTCGACATAAAACATGGGAATCACCCATGGCAAACAAAGGTATTCGATTCGGGGCTATTTCAATAGGGGGCTCAGGTTCCAAGACGCGGGCTTACAAGCGGTTGACCCTCATTTTGAGGCGTTTTACCAAATTGTTACGGCGGATTTGGGGTGTTGTTACGGAAAATCGCAAAAAATAATTCTCCGATTTACGGAAAATCGCAAAAAATAATCAGGGAATGAATAGGGGTGTTGTGCCAGTGGGCGTCACCAAAAAATACTGTCCTTGCGCAAACCCATCCAACTTCAAGCGTAAACTACGGTCGATCTGCTCGCCTTGCAGCGAAGATTCTGCCCATACGCGACCCAAAACATCTACAATGCGGTAGGTTGGTGTGCTGTTGCTGTTCCAATCAATCACCAAGGTTTGCTGTTCGATGTGCCAGCGAATTTGGGGGTTCACGTTGCTGTGCGTGCCCGAAGTTTGGCGATAGCAGGTATCGTATTGCCAAAGGGTGCTAGAGTCTTTAACGATGCGATTGGCGATGCCGCGAATGAGGTCGTGGTCGCTGTCTGCAATGCCCATGTGAAAAGCGTCGGTGGTTACGTCTTTGCCAAACAAACTGCGGTAGATTGTGATGGCGGCCAGGTGGGTGCCAGTGGTTGATGGGTGTGAGCCATCGCCCTGATACAGTTGAATGCTGCCGTCGCTGCTGCGTACATCGCGCCAAACACTGCCTACCGGCGCCACGTTGGCATAGTTGTCTTTGGCCATCTGCACATAATTCTGCCGTAATAGTTCATTCATGCCTGCAAACGTGCAAACCGGTGGCCAAAAAGCACAGTTTGAGGCATCGCCATTTTGTCGGCCCCATGTCATATAAAACAAAATTTGGACGCAGCTTTTTCCCGCGCGGGCGGCATTCACCAGGTCTTTGGCATAGGGAAAACAGTCTACTTCAACCTGTTGCGGCGGGAAAGAGGGCAGCTGACTTTGTTCTTGTAAAATAACAACATCGTAGTTGCCGCTGGCCAATTCTGACAGTACCTGTGGATCGGTGCTATGACGTTGAAATGTAGTGCCTCCGGGCGAAATTGCTGTGAATTCGAAGGTGTCGCCCATGCTCTCCGCCAATTGCTTCGTCCAATTGGGCAAGTCATTCACCGCCGTGTAACTGTTTCCGATGAACAAGATTTTTTTGATTTTCGGACGCTGAGCATGCGATATTGTGATGGCACAAAAGGTGACGATGATGGAGGCGAGGGCCTTGAAATTCATGGTGCAAATATCTTGGTTGGGCTTTAGACTTCTGTGGATTGTGAATATATTCGTTGTACAAAAGAATCGCTATGCGCATCCAAATCCCCTTAAAAACAACCATGCTATTTTGTGCAACCTTGTTGTTGTGCAGTGTTAACGCCATCGCCCAGTCGAGCAAGTTGCCTGTTGCGCAGAATACGGCCCGACAAGAATTTGATGCCCTGGATGGATATTTGAATGAGAAAGTTACCCAAATGGGAGAAGACGGGTTAATGTTGACCTCGAGGGGCTATAAAGCTGATGGAGGGTACTATACTTTTCGCTATTCATTGATTAACAAGTCTTTGGAAGAAGGGAGTGAAATTTTACTCCCAGTAGAACAGTCTATATCAAGTACAGCACTGCAATTTGTATCACCCACCCATTTTCATCAGTTTATCTATTCAAAATTTGGATTTGCAATTCATAGCATTCCCCGAAAGGGCGTGTCAAAACCCGTAGAAGTTACCGGGGAGTTTCCCATCAAGGGTTTAGTGCAACAATTTACCGTTTTAAATAATCAGTTAATCGTAGCAGTGAAGTCGAAAACGGGCCCAGTATTGTTGTTGATTGACTGGCGCACAGGTCAACTGGCCACCGTTAATGTGTCTATTCCATTGGGTGTAAAGCCCAAAGCGATTAAAATACTAAACTTGCAAGAATGTACTAATATTGGGGAAGTGTCTCTAATCTATGGAGTGGCCAAAACAAAAACAGGTCCCAAACAATGGTTTGTTCATTTTAATTCCAAAGGTGATGAACTGAGTACTGTTGAAATTTCTCCGGGACCTTCTGTACGTTTTATCGAAATTACAGTTTCTGCCATCTCAAATTCCAAATTTATTTTCAGTGGAACTTATACCAGAAATCTGACAAAGAAAATGGCAAAATCGGCTCAAGGTTTTTTCTTCGCTGAAAGCGATGCCTTTAAATTGAAATATGTAAAATACAACAACTTTTTGGACCTCAAGAATTTTGTGGAATTTCTTCCTAAAAAGACGCAGTCGTCCATAGAACGCAAAAAGGAGAGGGCAGAGGATGATGGTAAAGAGCTTGCATTCAATTATTTAATGACAATTCATCCTATTGTGGCCACTGCCGATGGTTTTTTTCTTGTGGGAGAGGCGTATTATCCCGCTTATCACACTGAAACCGTTTACGTGAATGGCAAGCCACAAACCCGTCGTGTGTTCGACGGATATCAGTATACTCATGCCATTGTAGTGAAATTTGATGCCAATGGGGAGCGCAAGATGGACCAATGTATTGGGATGGGATTGTTAGATTTACCCCAATATGTCATTAAAAACATATCACTTAATATTGAGGTTCCCAATCAGATTACTTTGAGTTATGCAACTTCAAAATATTTGGTGAGTAAAACATTTAACAATACAGGAGTTGAAATATCCAAAGCACAATCAGAGATGATGAGTACGGGCGATGAGGATGAAAAAATTAGAAATTCTTCGGCTACCCTCCGTCATTGGTATGGTCCATATTTCGTGGCCTACGGGTTTCAGACAATCAAAAAATCAGGTGCTGGTAAACGCAGGGTGTTCTACATCAATAAATTGCAGATGTAAGGTTTGGCACTGCATTTGATACTGTGGGTTGACGCCATTTGAGCGTTTTGCTAACCCCTGAAATCAATGAAGAACCGCCTCGTTAAATCCTTGTCGACCGTGAAAAAGATGTTTGTCGCTTTTGTCGCAGCGATGATCTTGTTTTCGTCCAATTCCTTGTCGGCCCAGCGCATCAACATGATCGATATTATTGGGGATGTGGATTCGGTTGCGGCAGCATTTACCAAGTCGGGATTGAGATTGGTGGCCAAAAACAACGACGATTATCGTCTGGTAGGCAAAATGGCCGGTGAAAACATTGAATTGCGGTTTTACTTTACCCCGATTTCCAGGATGGTGTTCAAAGGGGTTGTGATTACAGAAAAGGCGTTCGCTGCAGACAGTGTGCATGCGGCTTTTACTGCTCGTGTGGCCAAGATTTCTAAGCGATACATCACCCCAGAAACCCTCTATTTTAACGATGGGACTTCTGCAAAATACAATGTGCCAACGCCCACAACGCCCAATACTGAAGCGCCGCTGCTGATCCCTGGCAATGTGCAAAAAATCGCATGGGAAAACATGACGTATTTCGTGAATCTCAAACTGTATTGCTACAAGCGAGACGATGGGAGAATTGTGACCGAGTATGTGGTGAAAAACAACGAGGTCAAATACAACAACGAAAAAGCAATGCTGCCAGGCGGTGGCAAAGACGAGTTGGGTTTTTGATTTTCAAAGCGATGGCTGAGCTTTAGGCCATTGCGGCCTGTTTTTTCTGCTTCACCATCAACGTGATTTTATAGGGCGTCCAAGCCAAGAAGAACAATCCCAACGCAATCACATCGCCCTGAATGATGTACCATGGCCAAGGTCCGAGAATATCCAAAATGGATGCGCTGAACGGCTTGTGTGCCAAGAAAAAGTAGTTTGCGGTTTCGCCCACGAAGTAGTTGATGGAGATGCACAATAGGGTGAAGATTTGCAAGCATCCGTAAGCGAAAAATAGGTTTTTGACCTTGAGTTCGGGGGCTTTGAGGCGCAACAAGTGAATCACAAACATCACCAAGCCGGTGTGGCTGATCCAGAATTTGCAGAAGTTGAAGTGCGGGAAGCTTTCGTACAGTGCTGGGGTTAAAATGGCGTTGAAGGTGAATACCCACACGAAAAAGTACAAGATGTTCCAAAGCCACTGCTTTTGCGTGTAACTGTAGGCCAAGGCCACAAACGCCAGCCAGTTGCAAGGGTTCAGCGGTAAATCTTCGCCCCAGTTGTATTTGACATAGGCGGGATCAGACGGTGGCAAAAAACTCACATAGGATTTCACCACTTGCCACACCAACACGTTGAAAACCAAAATCCAAGCGTAGGCCTGGGTAATTTGTATGCGTTTTTCGGGGGTGGATTGCTTGGCCCATCGTGTGGTGATCAGTCCGAGCGCAACAACCAACAACACCGCGATGACGTGTTCATTGGAACCAGCACAGAAATTTTTATTGGGTAATAGGTACGAATTCATGATGTTTCAGAAAGTAAAAGTCCGCAAGATATTGATTGGCAATTAAAATCAAAGCAATCAATTACAGATTATCTTTGTGATACGAAATGTCGGTGTCGGAAGTTCAATAAATCAAAGGGGTGGTGGCGCAGTTGCAACAGGGCCATTTACCCAGCGATTTGGTGTTTGATGCTTGCATGCCGGTGGGTACGAGGCTACATGCATCGACCCATTTTACGCCGGTTGACGTGGCGGTGGAGGCAGCGCAGTTTTTGTGCAGTGGTGCCTGGGAAAATCCCAAAATATTGGATGTGGGCTCTGGCATGGGTAAGTTTTGTTTGGTGGGCGGGGCGATGTTTGAGCAAGCCCATTTTACCGGTGTAGAGCAACGGAAATCGCTCTGTGATGTGGCTGATCAATTGTTGGAATACAGCGAACTGAACAACGTGGGGTTTCTGTGTGGCAACATCATGAATGTGAAGTTTTCAGATTTTCAAGGGGTGTATTTGTACAATCCGTTTTACGAACACCTACAGCCCTTTTCAGCGATGGATGAAACCATTGAACTGGATGCCGATTACTATGAAATTTACTGCGGTTATGTGCGCAAGCAACTGCAGCGTATGCCCAAAAATACACGCGTAGTGACCTATTTCGGGGGCGGGGAAGAGATTCCGTTGAATTATGATTTGGTGAAGCAGGGGTTTCATAACGACCTCAAATGCTGGCAGCGCCGGTGATCAAACTAGGCGTTTCAAAATGCTGGCTGAGTTGCGAAAAACCTTAAAAAATGGTTCAGCAATTACGGAAAATTGCAAGTGGCGTTTCTGTTGAAAGAGATAAATTTGACCATGTCTTGGCCCAAAATCGTACTGCTGTTTGTCTACTTTCTAACCTCGCACATCGCCCTGAAGGCCCAGGAATACTATCGCTGGGACCCAATCAATCAACCGCAACAAGAAGCGTATTTGGATGGCTCAACCTACCAAAAAGTGTACTTTAGACGATCACCCATCGCCCCGAAAGAGCATGGCTGGGTGCATCCTGGTTACGCAAATCCTCGATTCGTGGGACCCGATTATTTTGATTCTTTGTCGAAGTTGCCGAGTTACGAAGGCCCATACCTCTTTAATATCAATCGCCGTTGGCCATTTGAATGGATCTCGGTGCGTTTCATGGGCTACACTTGGCAAAGTTACATAGGCGCTCGCGTGGGACGTTGGCAACAAGGTCACCAAGTAGGCGGGTATTTGGTTACCTACAATGAAAAAGGCCTGTTTCTGGGCGATGGGGTGGGTATCGTTTTTATTCCGTTCATCGACATTCGGAATGTGCGGAGAGGACATACCGCGGCAGATGCTACCTCGATGGTGAGGGAGGAATCTGGCATCGCCCCAATCGCCATTCCCGCGATTACCGTGTTTCACAACCTCAATGGTTTGTCGGCGTCGAAAGTCCATCGCTGCTTTGGCGACCCAACCGGCAAAGATTTTGGCAAATGGGTGGATAGCATCGCTCGGTTTAGAAATCCTGCATTTCAATCGAATCGTTTTCCGCTTGTGTTGGTTTCTGAGGGCCGAAGAGATGCGCATTTGATTTCCCGACAGGATTCGCAAGCGTTTGTGATGAATGAGGTGGAGTCCATGGCCGACCGTGTGGTCAAGGGCGAAATTCCTTACTTGAGCGAAGTGATTTTGACAAATGCCGATGGTGAGATTTTTCAAGAGCGCAAGAGTGCGATGACCGCTTTATTGGATGGGCCGAAGTTTATTGCTAAGCCGTCGGATGTTGGTTTGCCTACGCTCAAATTACCGGGCGATACAGTTGCTGTGATTTCGTTGCCGCCGACACCTGTCATCGAAAAAACGGTCGTGGCCGAGCCAACGTTGTTCAATACAAACAACCAAATGGACATTCGATGGGCTTATGCAGATTTTGATGCGCAGTCGGTTGATCCGAATATTCTTGGCAAATACGGAAATATTCGCAAAAGCGTCCTTTCTCATGCGCAGTTGAATGCACTCACCAATCCCAACGATATTCGTTTTTTATCGCTATATCTCATAGCGAGTCAAGGGTTTAAGTTGGATTCTCTGACGAAATTCACCGCTACACAGCAGCGTGATTTGGAAAAGGTGATGACTTTGTACGCGGAGGAGGCAACGTCAACGACGGTGTTGAATGCGCGGGATATGTCGGAATCGGATATCGCCAACCTGAAGGCCTTGTTTGGGAAATTAAAACCTTAAAGTTCGTCTTTGTATAAGCGATAACGGGCGTTTCGGGCTTTGATGAAATTGAAAAAGGCCTGGCCGTTGGATGGTTTTTGGTTGATGTTCCAATACCGTCCTTTGATTTTTTTAACGGGCAATTGCAGCAGGTAAATGATTGGTGCTAGCACAATGCTGAGTAAGATGGTGGTTACTAACGCGGCGATAAAAGCCACAATGGCTGCGATGATAGCGATGATTTCCAGTCCAGAGCTGCTGTTGAGTGTATTGTCTGCCACGATTACACCGAACAAGGTTCCTAGGATTCCTATCGCCCAGAACAGTACTTTGAAAGCGCCATCGAGCAATCGCTCCAACTTACTCGCGACCGTGCCTCCTTTGCGGATGGATTGAATGTCTTTGTAGGGCATGTACAAGACGTGCTCGCGGATGGCCGACTGTCGTTTACCGTAAGGTTTCTTCGATACCCAAAAAAGAGGGTCGTACGGATTGTACAAGAAAATCCCATTCTCGTTGGCCGCCACCAATTTGCCATGCATCAAAAAGGTATCGCCCACAATGGTCATGGTGCGCAGTGGCTTGGTCATGGTATCGCTGAGACGCAAAGGATATACCCAACGTTGATCGCTTCCCGCGGCGATGATGTTTGCGGGAATGTGCATCGATCGAGCGGTGTCGTTGTTGAACACCCTGGTGTTGACTTCGGTGCGATGCGTGGATTTTTGGGCTTTGGACGTGTTTGTGTTGTGAAAAGCTTGTGGCAGGGATATTTGGAAACCCCGGTTGTGGTAGCGCGGTTGAATGCTGCACGAGGTCAACAAAACCAAGATGAAAATGAAAAAGAGCCAAACAACAGCCCATCTTCTTTTGTTGCGCTGCGAGGGCCAATTCAATGCATTCGGTTCCATGGATTTGATGTCCTGATTTGATCAGAACCCCAAAATTATTACAATGGCCGGTGCCGAAAAACCGACTTGTGAAAATCCGTAAATATACTTTTTGATTTTACGGAAAATCGCAACTGAGTGCTATTAGGCCAAGTTCCTAAGGACCTACATTAGAATAGGTAAGCGTATTGAGCACGATTTCGATGGCGACTTCATTTCTGCGGTTCACCACATCCCAAGGCGCGTTGTAGCCCATGTACATGTATGATCCAACGGTTTCGATGCCTTGCTCGGTCAAGGTGTTGGCCAATATATCGCATTGTGCTTTGATCTTTTCATCAGATGAAAATCCGCCAAACCGCAGTACCGCCAGGGTTTTGGGCATTTCCTCCTCAATGTGCACATTCGCTGCCGATGGATTGGGTAGGGCTTCTTTTTTGTAAGCACTGGGCATCACAAAATACATCGATGCCGAATCACCCAGATTCATCACCACCGGTGCCGTCATCGCGATTTTTTGGTTCTTGTTGTTGCCGCCGAAAATGTAACCAGCAATGCTGCGAAACCCGTCGCTGCCCGCCCCATCAAAAGAATTTGATGCAAGGGAAGTTTTGGCCACCACCAAACTTGGGTATTGCCTAATTTCAACATCGTTGATTCGATGCAGAATTGTATACGATGGCGTTTCGATATGGCTCGTTTTAAAGGCCATCACCACAGCTGCTAAGCCAAGAACAACGAAAGTAATGATAGCGGTCCACATCCATTTTTTCATAAATACAAACAGGTAACAACTGAATGTGATTTTCGTTCACTCAATCAAAATGATTATCATTGCAAGGGTAGAGGGTGCATCGCATCGTCCTAACATCATGAAACGTCTCAGCCTCAATAGCATTATGTGCGCGCAATTGTTCGCCCGGAAATATTGTTTTCAATGGGTTTTCGTTGCGTTGTTGTTGGTTTTGGGCGGCTGTTCGGATCCACAGCAGATTACCGGGTCGGAGATGTCGGATATTGTGGCGCTCGGACATGGGGGCATGGGCATCAGCAGTGCGTTTCCGTTGAATTCGCAGGAAGGTATTGAAAAGTGCTTGTCGCTAGGCCTGGACGGTACCGAATTGGATGTGCAATTGACCGCAGACAGTGTGCTGGTGGCTTTTCACGATGCTGATTTGGGCGACGATACAAAATTGGAGGGGAGAATACACGGTATGACATGGGAGCAATTGCAAGAGACAAAATTTACCGGTGCCCTGAGAACTTCTTGTGAGGTGGTTTCTCTGGACGATTTGTTTTCAGGGATCGATGATCTTCGGCGATTTAAGTTTACGTTCGATTGCAAATTGCATCCGGTGGAGATGATGGACGGTCAATACCATGCACAGTTCGTGGGTGCGATTTATCGGCTGTTGAGCAAGCATTCCCTGGGTTCTGCAATTGCTATTGAATCCCAAGATGTTGCGTTTTTGAAGGCCTGTAGATTGCGATTGCCCACTTGCGGATATTATTACTATCCATCGACCTTCGAGGATGGATTTTCGGTAGCGGTGGATGCGGGCTTTGATGGCATCACCATCGATGCAGATGAAATTTCAAAGGCCCAAATTGATGAATTACATGCTGCCGGATTCAAGGTTGCTGTGTGGAATGTACAGTCGCCTTCTGAGAATTGGGATGCAATCAATAAACGTCCCGATTTCATCCAAACCGATGAGCCCAAGCACCTACAAAGGGTGTTGAAAAATTTCTAATTCAGCAGACTCAATAAAGTCGCTTGTTTTACTTTTTTGTGGATTTCTTTTGAGCGGTCTGTTGTTCAAATAGGCCCCGAAATCGCAGTATCTTGTAAGACTATGTCTGATAAAAATCTTAACAATCAACACCTAAGTCCTTTCGATGATCCTGACCTTTTTGGAGATTCCAAAAGTTTGATAATGGACCAGTTAGAGAAGATTAGCAATGGTCTGAGTCACTGTGCTTCGCTGCCAAATCCTACGCTTTCCGAGGTTCCCCACCTCTCAGATTTAAGTCAATCGCTACTGATGCCGGAGCTGCAATTGGCGGTCATTGCTTTGGTGGCTTTGTCCAACCCCAACTGCGATACTGTGACAGAAAAATTGCTGGTGAAATCGCTGATTTCGTTTACCAACGGACGTCGCGCACCCATACAACAAGCCATCCAAACATTGATCGCTGAAAAGGTGATTCATCGCGATTTGGAGTCGGAAACTGAGATTTTGTTGGGCCATCGCTATCGCTCGGCCTTGCACAGTGGCGAATTGGAAGCAATCCGCGCGATGAAGCCCTTTGGGTTGCTGCCGTTTTTGCGCAATTTCATGGATATGGTGATGCGGGAACATCATTATTCGCCTTTCGGTCCGCCCATGTTCAACGGCGTAGTACAGCAGCTGCACATCGCCCGGAATTCTGGCCTGGCCTGTTTGAAATACATGGAAAAGCACGTGGTCAATCGTCCAACGGCTGAAGTGGGTATGATGTTGTTTTTGGGTGTCATCGCCAAGCGAGTGATTGAAGACGAGACCTTGTATGTGAAGGATTTTTTCTCCATGATCGATAAGCCGCATTGGGAAACCAAAGCGTTTTTGCGCACCGAAATTCACAATGAAAATTGGCCGCCCATGCAGCAAGGGTATTTTGAGATTGTTGGACAGTACAATATGGACAGTAATTTGGAAATCGGACTTACCGAGGAAGGGATTCAAGCGCTGTTGCCGGAGTTGAGCAGGGACGTGTTGGAGAGTTTGTTGGAATCGAATCAGATTACCGTGCCGCACAAATCGCCAGAGAAAATTCTGTCGCAGCAGTTGCTGTTCGATGCGCCGTTGAAGGAGCAATTGCGGCCGATCCATAAGTTGTTGAATCCATCGATCCGACAAAAAATCAATCAGCAGTTGCAGCAAGGACAAAGGGGTGTATGCGTGCTTTTGTATGGGTATCCGGGGACGGGGAAGACGCAGTTTTGTTTGCAGATGGCTAAGGAGCACGACATGCCGGTGATGGAGGTGAATGTGGCGCAGATACAGAGCAAATGGGTGGGGGATTCAGAGAAAAATGCACGTAAAATCTTTAGGCAGTACGAGAAATTGTGCAAGCAAGCGAAGCGGGAAGGGATGTTGTTGTTTAATGAGGCGGATGCCCTGTTTAGCAAGCGAATTGAGGTGGTGCAGTCGGTGGATAGCATGAACAACGCCATGAAAAATATCTTTTTGGAGGAAATGGAGAATTTTCAGGGCTTCTTGATGGCCACAACGAATTTGTCGGGCAATTTGGATGCTGCTTTTGAACGTCGTTTCTTGTTCAAAGTGGGGTTCGACCGTCCGAGCGAAACCATCACCGCCAAAATATGGCAGCAGTATTTTAAGGGGTTGTCGGGCGTAGAGGCACTGCGCTTGGCCAAGAAATATCCATTTTCACCGGGTGAGATATCGAATGTTCGCAGAAAGTACATCATTGAGAAGGCGTTGGGGTCTTTGAAGTCTCGGGTAGCGATGATAGAGGATATCGCTCAGTTTGAAAAGATTGAAACCCAGCGGGTAGCGGGTGTAAAGGCGGTGGGGTTTGGTTGAAATTCTTATATTTGAGTCATGAAAGGCAATGTATTGATTGGGTTATTGTTCCTGTTGGTTGGAGCGATTCAGGCGCAGGCCCAGAGTTCAGCACCGTCAGCGGTTAATGCCGCAGATCCTGCGGTGATTGATCAGGATTCGGTTTACAGCTGCAGCACAGGGCAAAAAGCCCAATTCAAGGGAGGCGACATTGCATTCCAAAAGTATGTGATGAATAACTTCAGGTATCCCGCGAGATGTCAGGAAAATGGCATCGGTGGGTCTGTGTTATTGCGATTTGTGGTGGATGTTGATGGCAGTATTGTAAATATTCAGGTGTTGGAAGTCAGCACGAAATGTCCAGAATTTGGACAAGAAGCGGTTCGTATTCTGAAGAATTCACCCCGCTGGATTCCCGGAATGCACAATGGTCGATACGTGAAATCGTACCGCGAATTGCCTTTGAAAATGGCGGTGAATTAAGGGTGATTAATTAAATGAAAACACATCACTTTACAGGCGCTTTGGAATGGTCAGGGAATTTGGGCACAGGAACCAGTGCTTATGATCAGTACGGCAGAAATTTCGAGGTGATAACGCCCGGGAAATTCCCCATCCAAGGTTCAGCAGATCCTGCTTTTCGGGGCGATGCACAACGGATAAATCCCGAGGACTTTTTTCTCAATGCCTTGTCGTCGTGTCACATGCTCTGGTATTTTCATTTGTGTGCGGATGCAGGGGTGGTGGTAACCAACTATCGCGACGAATACGAAGGCGTACTAGAAATTGCAGCCGGTGGGTTGGGTAGGATGTCGACCGTAACACTCCGGCCCAAAGTGACCATTGATCTTGAAAAATCAGTGGATAACGCCGAAGAATTGGCCATCTCGTTGCATCACAAAGCGCATGAGAAGTGTTTCATCGCCAATTCTGTGAATACCACCGTGAACTGTGAACCGATCGCGATAGCCAAATAATCTTTCATCGCACAAAGATTTCTCGCGGATGGGCGCCGCTAAAACTAATGTGGTTACCATCCGGTACTGTCTTTGTAAAAATCAAATGTGTGCGTCTGCGGTCGCATGAATGTCGTGTTTTTGCTTCGTTTTGTGGTCATGATTTGGGTTCCTTACTGATATCAAATTTCGCCCCAAATACAGCCCTATAACGATTTTGACAACCTTGTAAATGTTTGGTTTTTATTATGTTGAATTTGAAAAATGTACTTGTGCTTTTGAAGGTTTTTTTGTAAATTAGATGGGTGAAAAAGAGAGTAGAATTGGGGCTAGAAATTGAAATAGATAAATTGACGAACTCGATTGAAAATGTTAAATCAGGATTGAGTTTTAGAACGGAGGTGACTCAATTGCGAAAGTCGGAATGGGCAATTTTAACCGATAATAATTACTGGCAGTTTCATTGGGAACTTGAATTCGATATTCCAAATCGAGAAATATACAAATTGTCACTTGCTAACGAATTGAATGTGATTCAAGGACTAATGAGTATTGAGGAAAAGAAGGATTATATTTTTATTCATCTCATTGAAAGTGCTTCGTTTAATATTGGAAATTCCAAGGCTTTTTTGGGCGTACCTGGTAATTTGGTGGCCTTCGCGTGTCAAGTGTCATTTGATAGAGGGGGCGAAGGATACGTTTCTTTTTTATCCAAGTCTAAACTCATTAAACACTATGAAGAAAGTCTAGGCGCAATTCACATTGGAGGACAAAATATGGTCATAACCTCAGAAACCGCGATGAACCTAATTAATAAGTATTTTAGTTGAATGAAAAAGCCACTCGCCAAAGAACCAATTCACGTCGACTTTGTTGTCGAATCAAGGCCGCTCACACTTGTCGAAGAAAAGGCCATTGTTGATTTTATTCGCTCCGATAAAGAAAAACGAAAATTGACGAAAAGCCCAGAAAAGTCTGAGGTTGTCGCTAAAACCAAAACAAAGAAATAACTCACGGAATTGGTTTTGTTATCGCTTTGACTTGGAATTCTAATTCCAACAGCATTACATTTGCAGCAGTATCACGAGACCCTAAGGTCACCAACCGAGCACTAACCCTGCTACGGTGGTAAAATGATGCGGACATCACGTCAAAAACAAAGGGAAATGAATTCTTTCATTCTACATAACAGCGTTTTAGGCCCCGAAAATTCTTCGGCCAATCGTTCTGTATGTATCTGTGTTTTGGGTTGTTCGCAACTGACCCGCTTGCGTTTTCGTGCTGTTTCGAAAATCAATTCAAAAACACAATATCATGCAAGAAAACACAGCCATTCTAAACAGCATTCCAGTTGATCCGCTCACTGGTGCCATCTCAACCCCCATCTATCAAACCTCCACCTTCG
>JACCDP011535632.1_pt1 | contig 18768 bp, 45 predicted proteins | sample 7445841 | NCBI WGS metagenome assembly JACCDP01 (sample SAMN15323441, study PRJNA562643) | freshwater metagenome | isolation source: river surface water | place: USA:Blue River Watershed | collected 2017-08-17
GATAAGAAGTTGAACGATGCTATGACACTTGCACAACATTCTCTTGATAATGCTCAAACAACAGCCGAAAAGGCTTTTTATTCCTATCTAATTCTTGAGTTGCAGCGATGCCTGTAGAACGTATGAAAATTGGCGACATTGTGAGGTTTAAATATAATCCTCGCTCTTATGGAGTTATTAAAGGAATTGTTGAGAAAGAAAATGTTTTAGAATATATTGTTGATTGGTTTGGTTATCATCATACTCTTGGAGAAGATAGCGTAGTTTCTATTAATTTGGAAAAGGTCTTGTCTGCTTGACCAAAGAAGTCTATAAACTAAGAGTCAATATTTATGCAATAGGCTTCAATATTGATGATAAAATTATGCAAATCCTACAAATGGATCATATTTATAATGATTGGAATGGTAAAGATTTATACAATGATGATTTATTCTTTGAGTTTCACGATAAATATGGCATTGAACCTATTGCTATCGGAAATGTTTATAATTCGACCACAATTGAATCTCCAATTGGCTTTAGCGAGGAAGTAAGGTACTTATTTTTCGATGTTAAAGAAACACAAAATGAAGAGTGGCCCGATTTGGAGAAGTTAGTTACAGATATAGGTGCGTCATGGACTACTGGTACATGGCAGCAAGTTTTTACTTACAAAGGAGAAATGTAATTGTCCCGTCCATTTTTTGATTTTGATGAACCTACAAACGAGGTTTCTACAAAGACATATTCTGTTTGTGGAATTCATGGAGAATTCCCGCTATCTATGAAATCTCAAGGTTGTCCCGATTGTCTTGCTGAACAAATTGATGAAGAGAAGAAGGAACAAGTCGTAAATAACCGACTTCGTAAGCAGAAGTATAGGTGATTTATGAGTCAACCTCCAAATGTAGGCGATTTAGTATGGGTTTCTTTAAATATCTCTGATTTATGTGAACCTACTGACGAAAACGAGAAAGAAATATTAGATTGGGACGGACAAATGGTTTTAGGCTATGTCAAGTCCTATGCTGTAGACGAGGATACAATAGACTCAGAAAAACCAGATATTTGGGCTTGTATTCATGTGCTTGATAATCAAAACGTTCCTTATCAATATGATTATTTTTATAATTTCACTAAACATGATGATGATAGTATCCAGCGTCCTTTAGAAGAATTTGAAGTTTCATGGCACCTTCACAATGAAAACACAGCAGAGTTTTAGTGTTGGTGATTTAATAATCTACCGTCCAAGGGCAGAAATTCTTGAAACTGGTTTTGGTTTAGTGATCCAAATTACTAAAGATGAAAGATACATAATTATGTGGTTTGAAGAGGGACAATCTACATATTCATACCATAAAAATTGGATCATTGATCATGTAACAGATAATACACTACAAAAATTCTGAGCATGTTATTCTATCTTCGTAAAAGGAAAAATGATGAAGGTCGGTACACTCATAAAAGATATGTGGCATGACGACAATATTTATGTTATTGTCGGAGAAGAAGCCAATTACAAAGAGTCAAGTTTTCCCCTTATAAAAACTGTCAAGCTTTGGGATTTTAAGCGTAGCATTTTTGTGTATCCTGTCCGACGTATTCTTGAAAGAGAATACGAAATTGTTTCCACTTGACTTCCTAAACCCCCCGTCTTATACTTTCTAAACAACGGAGCGATAGAATGTTTCCCGAAGAAATGAAGTCTGATGAATATGTTGAGTTTTACGATATTGCTTATTCCGAGTACACCGAAGATCAGATGCTTGAAATTCGCAAGTTTCTAAAGGACAAGCCTATGGATAATCCTCGCTTTGAATTTACGCTTGACGATACTCTTCCTTTCTGATAGAGTGGTTTTATGATTAAGATTTGTGTTCATTGCGATTCTTCCTTCGATACTACCTCTCGTCAAAAGCGTGAGGTTGGCGGCAAGATTACTGAGTGTCCCGATTGTGTAGAAGAAATGGGACTTGAAACCACTATTGCGTATGCTGGCGTACAGGCTGGTGACGGCAAGGGAGTAGGTACTACTATTGTAGCGTTTGGCTCTGAAAAGGACCGTAAGACCTATATTAAGGCTTGGCGTGCTAATAGTGGGCAAAACGTTGGTAAGTCCTGTCAAATCGGTCGGGGCACGGTTGCTATGACGGGCATGAAGTTTCAAAAGGTAGGAGAGAACGGCTCTATCGGCACTAATCACAAGGGTCGTATGTAATGTTGAAATTTGAAATTGGAGATATTGTCAAGACTCGCAAAGGTATGAAAGGCAAAATTGTAGGATATATTGTCGAAGTTTTGCCGAATAGTATCTTTAATTACAGAGTGATTCCATTCCATAGTTTTTATGAAAATAATCGTTCCCCTACGCCACTTTTTTGTTATTTTAGGGACGAGGACTTGGAAAAAGTTGAAAAGTGATGTATAAATTTAAAGTCGGAGATATCGTTGAGTATTATGCAGGAGGCTCTGGTTCTATGTCGTTAGGATCAATTATTGAGATAACTCCTCTAAAATTCAAGATTTATTGGTTGAAGCTGGGTTTTGCAACAGACCTTGATAGAGATAGTGCTTACCGTGCTTTAAGACTCGTAGAAACAAAAAAGTAGTTTTCTTGTTGCACGGATCGTTCATGATGTTAAATAGAAAAAGTCGTTGGAGTGATTGTGTCTAAGATTCGGTGTCGGTTTTGTCATGAGGCAGGGCATAACGTTAAGGGATGCCCTAAGATGAAGCAAATGGCTGCTTCTGCTGCTCAAAAGAGTGTTGAAGATCGTAGTTATACCGAGAAGTATGCACTCGCTAAGTCCGAGTCATACAAGAATGTTTCCCGTCGTTGCTCCTACTGTAGCGATAGCACTCATACTCGTAAGACTTGCAAGGTTTTTGCTCGTCACCTTGCTACTCGTAATTCTCTTGAGATTCGTTGGCGTAGTGGTGTTGCCAAGATTATCGCTGAGTCTCCTATCAAGATCGGTTCTTTCGTTGAATGGGTAACGTGGGACAATAAGAAGACCCAAGCAATCCTTACGGGCGTTAACTACAAGGAGCTTAATGATACTATTGCTACGAACCAGCTGATGGGTGGTTCTGACGTAGGGAAGGATTGGTTTCTTTACACAATTCTGAATACCGAGTCCACTTCTTGGTGGGGTCCGAAGGTAGGCGAAATTAGTGCTGGTTCCATTCCTTTCAAGAATAATGACGAGTTTATGTTTGCGGAGAAGAATGATCCGTTTTACATTCATGAGTCCTATAATCGTTACTATTCTTCTTCTGTAGTGAATATCCTTTCAGAAGGCGTTGGTAGCATCCAGCTTTCTGAGGAATGGATCAACAAGGTCGATGTTTCCACGATTATGAAGACCCATAAGCACATCAACATTGAAAACGTTGATGAAAAGCTCAGTAATCTTGATAAGACGCTCACTTCTTTGGGTTTCTAAAAGATACTTGACAGGTCTGAGCATCGTGGATAAGATGAAGGGGTAAGGAGAAAGAAATGGCTGCGCCCCGACTCTGCTCAAATTGTAAGAAGGCTGGACACAATTCGCGTACTTGCAAGGAGCAGAAGATCGAAAAGGTGGCTAATGGTAGGGGAGTCGTTGTTGTAAACGCTCCCGCTGCTCCCGCTAAGGTTGAGCCTGTTAAGGTTGAGACTGTTGGCGATAGCGGCTCCCCTGCCTTCTCGTGGGATATTCGTAGCAGCGTGTTTGCACATATCCGAGGGAAGCGTTATTTGTTTTGTGGATCGCATCGTATTGAAGTTGGCGAAGAAGCCACCTACGATGATGTTCCTGCGATTATTGAAAAGTTTCTTGACTAACCGCTAAACTGAGATAATAGAAGAAGGAAAGGAGAAACGCTATGGACGACTTTGGTGCTGATATCTTCACGTTCCGCCACGCTGCTGATACGAGCGTTGTTGATGATGTAGTTTTTAACGAGGGTTTTCGCAACGAGTCTTTTCTTGATAGCATGAGCGACGAAGACATTAGCGACATTGCTCCTTATGTCTTTGGCTTCCAGCACATCGATTTTAACTAAACCTAACTTCAAACAGGAGAATTAAAACATGACCGCAATTGAGACTTATTACGCCAGCCTTCCAGCTACGCATGAGCCTTACTATGCTGGCGATTTTGCTGACTTTGAAACTGAGAAGAATCCGCTCTTTACTGCTGCCGAAGAAGAGCAGTATGAAGAAGAGTTTTACAAGTGGTTTTGAGGTATTGACTTATGAAGATTAAGGAATCTACTGTTAACGAAATCTTTTTTGGGTTTGTCATTGGTCTTGTGATCAGTTACTTTACCATCCATGCTATCAAGGCATATGTTGACTTTCTAATTTCTATGGGATTTTAAATGGACGATTTTACTGCTGTTGGTCTTGCCGAGGGCTTTATTGAGGCAGAAAGCAAGGAGCAAGCTATCGAAGCGTGGCAACACCTTATCGATACTGGTCTTTGCTGGCGTTTGCAGGGGTTTTTTGGACGTACCGCTAAGTCTCTGATTGAAGCTGGTATTTGCACTCCTGCTACTGCTTAGGTCTAAACTAACTTTTTAACTATAACGAGGATATTATGGCTTCTTCTCGCATTTTTAACCGTGTTGACGTTCTTCTCCAGCATTTCACCCCCGATCAGCTTGTTGACGAGATTTTTCAAGGTCTTTCGGATACTGAGGCAGATAGTATCCTTGATCACATTGAACGAATGTGGGACATTGGCGAGGAAGATGAAGAGGATTATGAAGACGACTACGAGGATGATGATTTTCTTGACTCCGACGTAGAGGATGAAATTTTTGATGAAATTGAATCTGAGGTTGACGACGAGGAAGGGAACGTGGTAAATAAGGTTCTCTCGTTCCGTCGAAAGTCTGAGGAGTAAACTTGAGTCTTGTTGAAGAAGGCGATCTTATCTATGATTCTGATAATGAGCGTACCTATCTTGTAGAAGCGAAAGATAAGGAACGTAATCTCTACCTTTTCGTAAACTTAGAAGAAAACGAGAAGGTAGTTTTTACGGAGTACTTTATAAATGAGTATTTCGACATAGGTTTCTGGAGATTCGCAAAAACTTCTTGACTATCTAAACCCTCGCGGATATACTCTTAGAGTCAAAAGGAGACATTGTGCGTAGCTTCAAGATTGGTGATATGGTCGAATACCTCAATGATATCGATGCTGGTGCTGGTTCTATCGGCATCGTTACTGGCCCTGCGCCTTATGACGGTTTTCCTCAAATCACGTTCGTTAGCGGTCCCGATGCTGGCAAGACCTACGCCGTTAATTGCGGTGCGCTTCGCCATAAGGAAGAGGAAAAGGTTGCTGAAAAGCCTGTAGAAAAGTCCGCTGTTCCTCGTAAGAAGTGGAATAAGCAGGAGATTTCGCAGATGATCCAGCGTAAGGAAGGTGCTGTTGAGCGTGGCGTTATCTGCCTCAATAAGCACGCTGATCTCCTGCCAGAAAAGACCCGTGGATTCGTGGCTTTTTGGGCAAAGTGGGTCAGCGAAGGTAAGACGCTTTCTGGTAAGCACCTTGTAAACGCTCGTCGTACTTGTCTTTTCAACGCTAAGGTGCTTATGGACTCTGCAAACGGCGAAATCTAAAAAACTTCTTGCCAGACTTCGACAAGCGGTTAAATAGAAAGAGTCGGCGGTTCGATCCCGCTGACGATCCTCCGAAAAAAACTTCTTGACGGTTTTCGGAGAGCGGTTAAATAGAAAGTGTGGCGAGCGAAAAGCCAACGGTCGCCACTTAAACTCAAACACTAACAACAAGGAATTTACTAATATGGCTCGCGTCAACACCCCGAAGCAGTACCGTTGCTCTGTTTGCTCTGAAATTGGTCACAACGCTCGTACCTGCGCCAAGCGTACCGATGGTCCCTCCGCTACTCAGATGATGAAGGAAATGCGCGCTAAGAAGCGTGCTGAGAAGGCTGCTATCAAGGCGACTAAGATTGCCGCTGCCGCTGCTACTGTTGAGGTTCTTGGCGGCATGGATGCGATTCGTGAGCAGATCGCCGCTCCTACCGCTCACTCCTACGCTGATGCGGTTGAAGAGACTGAGGCCGAGAGCATGATCGAAGAGACTGAGCTTGACGAGGTTGAGCCTTCTGATGAGGAGCTTATGGCCCTTGAGGAAGAGATTGAAGAAGAGGGTGAGGATATGGATCTTGCCGCCTTCTTCTCTGATGATCCTGCTCTTGCCGCGATGTTCAGCAAGTAAGCAGCACTAAGCCCGATGCGATCTTAAAAGGTTGCATCGGGTTTTGTTTTTTATATAGGTTGAAGGCATAATTTATTGAAAGTTTCTTTTCTACTTGCCAGCCTTCAATAAGCGGTTAAGTAGATGGGGCTGGCGGTTGAATCCCTCCAGCGGGGCATCAAAAAAGTTTCTTGACGGTCTGCTCCACCGTGTTAAATAAAGAATGTGAACGATGGTCGTTCACGAAAACACTCACTCTAACCTGTAAGGTTTATTCACATGGCAGTTGATTTTGCCACTTTCGTTACTCTCGCTCCCTACGTTACCGATGTTCGCAAGCCCCTGCTGGTCCGTGGTCGTCACGGCATCGGCAAGTCCGAGATCGTCTACCAGCTTGCTGCTAATCTTGGTCTTCCCGTCGTTGAGCGTCGTGCTTCGCAAATGACCGAAGGTGACCTCCTTGGTCTTCCCGACAACCGTGATTCTGAGATCGCTGGTATCAAGGCGACTACGTGGAATCCGCCTGACTGGTTCCTGACCGCTTGCACGCAGCCTGTCGTCCTCTTCCTTGACGAAGTTGATCGTGCAACTACTGAGGTTCGACAGGGTATCTTTGAGCTTACTGACTCTCGCAAGCTCAATGGTCACGTTCTTCACGCTGGTACGCACATCGTCGCTGCTGTCAATGGTGGCGAGCATGGTAGTCAGTACCAAGTCGGTGAAATGGACCCTGCCGAGCTTGACCGCTGGACGGTCTTCGATATTGAGCCTACCGTGGAGGACTTCCTTACGTGGGCAAATGGCAAGGTTGCTGGCGAGGTTTGGGACTTCATCAACCAGAACCACACGCACCTTGAGCATAAGGGCGACTTTGAGCCTAACAAGGTCTACCCTTCGCGTCGTAGCTGGGTCCGCTTCAATGAGTGTCTTGTCAAGGGCAAGCTCCTTCAGAAGTTTCCTGCTGGTTCTCCGACGATTCACCAGCTTGCCCGTGCCTTTGTTGGCTTTGAGGCAGCGGTCGCCTTCAACGACTTCCTTGCTAACTACGAGCGGCAGGTAACGGTTGAAGATATCCTTGATCACGGCAAGATCGACCGTACCAAGGACTTCAAGATCAATGATCACGTTGCTCTTGTTGATAAGATGCTCGCCAGCGGTCGCCTTACCGCTGCACAGGGTAGCGATGCTCAGAAGCCCACGATCTCTACGGAACAGGCTCAGAACCTCGTAGATTACTGGGTCACGCTTCCTTCTGAACCTGCTATGAAGCTTTTCAAGCAGATGGGCACGCTCTGCGTCGGTAACTGCTCGCTCATGCACGGCATGACGGCTACTGACGGAACCTCCTTCAAGGCTCGTCTTGTGCTGGTTCTTACGGGCAAGGCTCCCTAATCGGAGCGTCGGGGTAGTCCTTCGGGACTACCCCATTTTTTTTATCTATTGATTTGACAAACTTTATTTTTTTGTTAGCCCTTGATTATCAATTGAAATCATTTTGTGGATAACTTACTGGCTCCTGTGGACAATGGCAGGAGGTAGTCAGAGCCAGCCCTTCAACCGTACCCTATGGTCCCCCCGTAGGACGTTCAGAAACCCCTCTCAGAATCGTTATGAGACACTTCGGGGGGTAGGGTGGGGGGTCAGTAGGGGTCCGGGGTCTGCGTGGCTCATATCGCTTGCCAGTTGTAGGATAGGTTTCGTCAAGCGTGCAACTAAATAAAGCAAATAAAACACCTTGATTAAAAAAAGTTTATGGTTAGCGATTGACTTTTAAAATGTTACAAAATGACGTTACTTATGGATAACTACCGCTGTTTAGGAACATGCCGTAGGACGGGCTGCGTCGGGAGGGTGGAGGGTCGCCCCGTGGATGCCCCGTAAACCCCTCTGGGAAGCGATATGAGCCATGAACGGGGGAGGGGGGTAGGGTAGATAGGGGTCCGAGGTCCGTCGATCCTATAAACGACGGGGCGAGGTCTGGTCATAAACCTACGATATAGCTAACGAATTTAGGGTATGTTTTCATCGTAGAGGTATCTGAACAATTCCAGCCACTTAGGAGGGTCAAAATAGGCGATAATTTTCATTGACTCCATCCTATAAAGATCATATACTGTAGGTGTAAGGAGAAAACGATGTTCATTCCGTACCCTGCTCGCGTCAAACAGCCTACTCTGAAGGTGTCTCCCGAAGAGAAGAAGCGTCGTGCTGCTGTTCAAGCTGATCTTATGGTGAAGGTACAGGCTCACGCGGATATGGTAGCCGCCACGGTTATTAGCCGCCTTAGCCCTTCTATGGAGTGGTCTGAACGCTACGATCTGTTCAAGACCGTTGAAACTGAGATCGGTAAGATTCCGACAGGCGGCGATCCTCTCGTTATGGGTGGTTATATGCCGCTTTTCCGACAGGATGCTCTTCGCAAGGTGCGTAACGCCTAAAAAATGGGCTTGACGGTTCCTATCGGCGGGTTATCTTAGAGGGGTAAGGAGAAACGATGCAGAATCGAACGAACGTGCAAACCGAAGCTCACCCGACGCTCGCTGGCTGGACCCTCACGATCTGGCAGGATCTTTGGGGTGTTTGGTCCTACGAAGCGGTCGGCCCTACCCGTAAGTGGCAGGGAAACGGCTTTCGTCGTGCAAAGCAGGCCCGTGAGCGTGCTATCGAAGCTATCAGCATGGAAAAGGGAGCATAAATGCCTACTTCCAGCGATCCTCTTGTCGGGGACTTGATCTCTGTTCGTTTTCGCGGTATTTGGTATAATGCCTTCGTGACTTCTGTTGAGGGACGTAACTTCAAGGTACGTTTCTTCGATGAAAGCGTCAACGAAGGTCAAGAGAAGTCCCTTACGAATAGTAGTTTTCAAGATATTACTCAAAAGGGCTGGCAGCTTCATAAGATTGAGTATACATTGAAGGGGTAAGGTTTAACGCTAACCGAAAAGGTCAAAATGTACTATCGTCGCAAGAATTGGTCGCACTCCTCTGCTTATCAGCCCGCTACTGTCAAGGTTGCTGCTGATCCTGCCGATATGTCTCGTATCGAGGCTATCGAAAATGATGCTAATTACGCTACTCTGAGCGAAAAGGACCGTTCTTTCGTTGCTTCCGTAAAGGTGCAAGCTGCGAGCCGTGGACTTTCGGAAGCTCAGAAGTCTTGGCTCGCTCGCATTGAAAAGGCACTTATTCCTGTTGATGGTTCTTGGTGGAACGCCGAAGAAGGCGATAATGCCAAAAAGCGTGAGTATGCTATGATTCACTACTCCGCTACTGGTTACTACACCTTTGAAATGGTGAGGATGAAGGGCGATCCTGCCTACATGCCCGAAAAGAGCAAGTGGGATGCTATGTGGGATAATAAGTTTGTCAATGCTGGTTTTAAGCGTTGGCTTGCTGGTCCGAAGCACGCTGCTGGCGATATGGTGCTTGCAAAGCCTCATGGTACTACTCATTACACTTGCATCATCAGCAACGTAAATTGGCGTGGTGGCAGCAATAAGTGGCATTATACCGTCACTTTCCTTGATATCCCTGCCGATTCGTACTACGTTGTTTATATGAATCGTGAGGTTGAAATTGCCGAGGATGATACTAAGTTTCTGACTCGCAAGAAGAAGAAGGCTTAAAAAGTTGACAGGAAAGGAATAATTCAATGATTTTGAAGCCTTACGAAGTTGGTGACCTTGTAGAATACGTTATTGGTTACACTCTAATGGGTGAGTTAGGTGTAGTGATTGAAATTCATCACACAGGACGCCCCCGCGTGCAATGGCTGAACAATGGTAGTATCTCAACTCCCGATTACGACAGGATACGTCCTGTGGAGGCCCAAAATGCCGTTTAAAATTGGCGATATTGTTGCAGTTAGGCACCTATTCACAGATGAAGAAGTATTCGCTTTAATTGTAGAAAAGATGGAAGGCAGAATGATAACGCCCAAAAATAAAATGATGCATTTTGCCGTTGAATTCTTTGATTCAAATGGAAGGTATTGGTATGTTGAGGAAGAATTGAAAAGGAAATCAAATGGTTGAAATTGGTTCTTTCGTAAAACTTAAGCAGGAAGGCTCATTTTATCTAAACACTCGCAGGATCGGAGGTCTACACGGAATTGTTGTAGAAACCGATAAGTATGGTATAATCATTTCCTTGCTTGAAAATGGCATGAAGAATTTTTATCTACAACACTCAGATATTGAATTTGCATCATGAGAATAAAGAATTACGGCTGCGAAGATATCCAAATTGGCGATCTTGTATGCATGATGGTTTACAATAATCAGATTGGATTTATTCAACAGATAGATCATAAAATCCTAAATGATGGAAGGAATCAGACAGTTTATCATATCAATCCTCTGCAAAACAATAAGGGATACAACCACATGCTTTGGGCCATTGATTATAATATCAAGTGGAAGAAGCATGAATGATATTGTGCAGATCGGAGATTTAGTTAAATGGTTAGGATTCCAGCATACTTCAACAGGTTTCATAGAAAAGGTACATGGGGATTTATATGTTACGATTTATGTATTTAATGAAGATTTAAGATACTCCCTCGCGTTTACCGATTATGGCTCAACATGGTACAAGATATGAGCAAATTGAAGGTTGGCGACTTGGTGCGCCACGTTTCGCAAAATAAGAAGATTGGACCGTGGTTTGGGGTCGTTGAAGAAATCGGTGGTGGGACCAAGAATTCGTGCGCCAAAATTTCTTGGTTTGAATCAAAACACTCCGAATATCTGCCTACTTGGCTATGGGAAAAGCACTATGGGACCATGTGGTTTAAGGTGGACAATATAGACAATGAAACAGAAGATTAAAAAGAAGCCATTTATAAAGCCTCCCGATAGCCTACAGATAGGCGATCTTGTGATTATCTATGAAAATTGGGGCTTTATTGCCGATATTGTTGATACAACACCAACTACTTATAGGATTTCTCTTTTTGGCAAGGCAAGTCGTTCTCTTTTTGATATGACCGAGAACACCTATGGTTATGATTGGAAGGAGATTTCTTCTTGACAACCTTACCATGATGGGCTATATTGATCACTCGTTCACTATTTACTTATGGCGTTCTCAAATCAGATACGCTTGAATGGTGAATGAACATTATTTCAAGATATAAATACGATGATTTGATGGTAGGCGATTTAATGTATTATCGCTTAGGAAGTCAAACTTATTATGGTTTTATCTTGGAGATTGATGCAGCAGAGAATAGGGTGGATATATATTGGTTTCACGACCAGCCACCTTTTAACAGGCATATTTACCTTGATTCATATGGTTTATCTTGGTTTAAGATAAATTATTATGCAAAGACAAAGTGATAATTAAATGATTCCAGAGCTTAAAATTGGAGATATGGTGAATACATCATGGAATTATGCCATGATTGGATTTATCGTTGATATTGAATGTTTAAAGTCCAATGAGAAGAAGAGGACATATAAAGTTTCTTGGTTTCGTCCAAAGGAATTTGAATACAATTATCGTAGAGAAGAATTGAGACTTTATAATAGCAACATTAAGATAGAGGCAGATGAATAACAATGTTCCAAGTTGGAGATATGATCAGATGGTATGAGGAATATGAGAATGGACCCTCATATGGAATTGTTGCAGAAATTGTAAATCAAACCCATTGCAGGATTGTATGGTTTGATAATACTCTTGGAGACAATATGACTTATCATCATACCTATTTGAAGAAGGCATAATATGATATTTGAAGTTGGAGATATCATAAAGAATAGGAAATATGGATGGTGGGCTTTTGTTGAGACAATTGAACCACTTTATACCCGTTCAAATAAGGAAGAACCATTTGATCATATGCTCAATTGTTATAGATTTGATTGTGGAGGATATAAATTCTATTTTATTTACTCAGACCAAAAGCGTGATTTTATAAAGGTTAATTGATATGTTTCAAATCGGAGACATTGTTAAGTTTGAATCCATGAATTCCTTTGGTCTTGTGGTAGGATTAAGAGGTCGTCAGATAATTGTAAGATGGTTTGACGATGGAGAGGTACAATCCTATTCAGCAAGAGACTTGATAAAGGTGTCCTAATGATTGAGATAGGCGATATGGTAAAGCACCACAAACTCCAATCAAGGGTGGGGGTTGTTATTGCTGTTGACAACCAGAAAGTCAAAACTATTGTGGTTGATTGGTTCAATGGCAATGGCTTTATGACCTATCGCTATTATCCTTATGCTCTTATCAAGGTGTCAAAATGATAAACATTGGAGATATGGTAAAGCACAAATACAATACGAGCGAAGAGCAAGCAAAGGTAATTGGTATTGTGGTTGATATCTCCAAAACAGCATGGAGCAAGGGAATACTAATTTACTTTGTTGATTGGATCAATTCTTCATATTCCATGAAAGCCAGCGGTTATAGGTTTGCCGATTTGGAGAGAGTGAATTGAGAGCATGATACAGGTTGGAGACATTGTAGCGCATGTTGATAATCCAAACACAACCAGCACCTATGGCATTGTGGAGAGGATAGATACAAAACATAACTATACACGCGCTTTTGTCTATTGGTTCAAATCAAGGGACGTACTTATTTATTCTATCGATATGCTTTGGAAGGTACAATAATGTTTGAAGTCGGAGACATTGTAAATTATAAAGGGAGCAATCGTTATGCTCTTATTCTTTCAGTAGATAAAGAAGATACGATTACAATCCTTTGGTTTCATAATGGCAAGACTACTCCATTTTATATCCTTGATAGTCTCATAAAGGTGAATTGATGTTCGAATTCCAAATAGGAGATATGGTTAAGTTTTGGAAGGGAGATACATTATATGGAATTGTGGTGGATATAATTCAAGATCCCCTTATCAATCACAACTATGGTCCTCACACTCCTACTAAGCTTAGATATATTGTGCAATGGCTTAATGGTATGAAAGGAAATGGATATCAAGGCTATGCACCCGAACATATATTCAAGGTGCATAAGAATGAATAATAACACCTTCCAAATAGGAGACATTGTAAGACAGAAGCAAACAATGGTAAGCGATAATAAAATGTATTATGCTCTTATCATCCGTATAGACGAAGAACATAATGAACATTCAACTATCAAGGCTCGTCGCATTACTGCTCAATGGCTTAATTGGGATGATGAAATACCTATTATCACCCTTTATGAACATGAAGCGAAAGTATGGTGGAGCAAAGTGGAGGGCTAAATAATAATGTTTCAAGTCGGAGATATGATAAAACAGAATATAGGTCATTCCTCTGCTTATTATGGAATCGTTGCCCATGTTGATATTGAAACAGATGAAGTAATTGTTGATTGGCTTGATTGGGAGAACCTTGTAAAGCCAACGAAGACTACTCAACATATTGCAAGACTTATATGGATCAAAGTAAATGAATAAGGAATTCCAAATAGGAGATCTAATAAGACAGCAAGTAGGTCTTTCTGCTTATTATGCAATCGTTATTGATTCTATTGGAAATGCTATAACGATTGATTGGTTGAATTGGCCTTATCTTAAAAATCCAACAAGCACTTCCCAATATGCTGCAAAACGTATATGGATCAGAGTGGAGAAAAGTGGATAAAAAGGGATGAATGTGGCTTATGTGGAGTGATTGCATAAGTTAAAGCAATATTTAACTATTCCATATTGCACCTATCATTGTAATATGTATTGGTGCTTTAAAAAGGGAGATAGGAAGGGAGCATAAAGCCCAACTCCTAAATAGTTTCAAGTATAATTTTTCACATTATTTAAATAAAAAAAGATTAAAAAAGATTGACATATTAAAAATCTTATGAATGATACATGATACAGATCGTCGCAAGTGAAATGAAACACTAAGGCGATGCATAATAAAAGATAGATAGTAGGCTCATCGTAGAAACAAACACAATGGCGGCTTCTTTATCTTTTTATTCTTCTTGACATTCTATAGGGGGATGATAAGATGAATGAGTATCCCGTAGAACATTCAGAACCTAACAAACTTTAACTTTCTGCTTGACCCTCTTAAATGACAGGGCTATACTAAGAACATGGAAACCACTACTGTTGACTTCGACCTTGATCTCCACACGTATCGGCTGCTGACCTCGGAGCCTTTCTTTGCTGCTATCTCGCGGCAGATTCACAAGTCCCCTTCCAACGCGATCCCTACTGCGGGCGTGCGTATCAACAAGGAGACAGCTCAGTTTGAAATGATCTATAATCCGAAGTTTATGGCAAAGCTCCCCGATAATCAGAAGCTTGGCGTTCTGATGCATGAGTTTTATCATATCATCTTTGATCACGTTACTGAGCGTCTGCCCCCCGAAGGTATGACGAAGCTTTGGAATATCGCTACGGACCTCGCAATCAACGGACTTCCGGGGGTTATTGATAAGATTCCCGAATTTGGATGTATCCCCGGAAAGGGTCCGTTCGCCCATCTTCCTCCCGAAATGTCTGCTGACTTCTATATGGAAGAGCTTAAGAAGAAGAAGCAGGAAGATCAGAATGAAGGCGAGGGAGAGAAGGGAGAAGGTGCTGGCGATCCTTCTGATGGTGAGGGCGATTCCTTCGATGATCACTCTGGATGGGGTGATGTAGACGAGGATACCAAGGCGATTGCTAAGGAGCGTCTTGGTGAGATCATGAAGGACGCTGTAAAGGAAGCTTCTAAGTCCAACAATTGGGGATCTGTTTCCTCCAGCATGAAGAAGCAGATCATGGACAAGATGAAGACTTGGGTGGATTGGCGGAAGATGCTTGCTTATTTTATCAAGGCTTCTGTCAAGTCCGATAAGACCTCCACGATCCGCAAGATCAACAAGCGGTTCCCTCGCATCCACGCAGGTAAGAAGGTTCAGCGTCTTGCTAACATCGCTATCTCTATCGATCAGTCTGGTAGCGTGGGTGACGATATGCTTGCTCTCTTCTTCTCGGAGTTGAACAAGCTTGCAGATATCGCTACCTTCACGGTCGTTCCCTTCGATACTGCCGTAGATGATACTAAGGTCTATGTTTGGAAGAAGGGAAAGAAGCGAGTTTGGGAGCGCGTTCTTTGCGGTGGAACGGACTTCAACGCTCCTACTAAGTGGGTGAATGATCGGGCCTTCGACGGTCATATTGTCCTCACGGATATGTGCGCTCCTAAGCCTGTTGCTTCTAAGTCTCGTCGCATGTGGATGACAACTAAGGCTTACTTCGATTCGCCTTACTTTCAGACTAATGAGATCGTAGTGGCTATCGACGCTAAGTGATCTCTCAATAAGGTAGGTTGCCCCGATGGTTCAAAAGACTATCGGGGCTTTTCTTTTATCCCTTCTATAATGACAACACATATCCAATACATCATTATAGAAGAATGACACATAAAGAAACATAGGATTAAATTAGGTTATAGCCCCCCTCCCCTCCCTCCCCCTCCCCCCCGAAATCTATGTACCATAGTGGACAAATGTGGTATTTTTGCTAGATCCTTAAACGACACACACAGAAAAATTCCCAAACTTTTTAACCTACCTATTTATATCATGATGAAAAAACTACTAGAAAACTGGAACAGGTTTATAAAAGAAAACCAACAAACAAATAAAATAAAACTATCCGACATAGAAGCACTTTTTAAATACTTCCACGTTAGCAAACAAAAATTAAATGATGATGAACCATTTGTGTTTAATCCAAGAATTCCAAACAAACCCTATAAGCACAAAGGGTATGTAATAGAAGATGATTTTACAGAAAGAATTTCATTGGCTACAAAAGTAAAAGAAGCAGCAGAATCAGTAATGGCTGAAGATGGGGATATGTATTGGGTATATGCAGCAGACATACATTCAATTGCTAGCGATGATCTAAATGTTGTATCTTTACAAGTAACATTACAAAAATGCAAAGATAATTTAGATTTTGAAGATAATCAATATGGTAGAGAATATGACTTTGGAAAATTTCTAATGAAACATTCTAAAGAACCAAAATTAAGAAAAGTTGTTAAGAGAATAAAAAAACAAGTTGGGTATATGGGAAAATATCATCCGGAAGATACAAAAGATTTAATTAATTCTCCCCGTGAACTACCATCAAAATTAAAAAAACAATGGTTTGCTTGTGTGCCCGATGCAGAAGATACAAATGAGTTTTGGTCACTAGAAAATACTAAAATGTATTTGCTTGGTTCTTATACTGCTTATTCTGATTATATCAATTTAACTGATGAAGGCTTAAAGCTTATTGAGTCTATTAACAAAAAATCCCCATAGAAATTTACAGGACTTTTTGAAATAAACTATTTAATACATGATGAAACTGTTATTAGAAAATTGGAAACATTATCTTTCTGAACAACAAGAAGATGATTCTGTGTTCTTGCAACGTATGATTAAAGGCGACCAAGAATTAAGAGGATTGTTTACAAAAGATATAGAAAAAGCGGGTGGGTGGTCACAAGAATTAGTAAATAAATTTGTAGAAAAACATAAGACCCAAAAAGATGATGTGTTTGGCGATAGAACTAGAATGGAAGAGTTTATCCAAAGAGAACCATCATTTAACTATTCTGGGTTCTCCGATGATGATTGGAAAAGCTATTATATCTTTGTAATGCATATGGACAATTATCCAAATATGCAGTTTAAAGCATTAAAACTATTTAAAGATGAATTTGGAAAAGATAGTAATAGATATAAAAATCTATTATTCCGAATGGCAAGACATAGAGGTTTAATCGATATTCCAAAAGATTATAAAGTAAACCTAGACAACATTGAAGATGAAGCAAAAAAATTCGGCGTTAATTGGGAAGAATTATCCTTTAAAGTGGTACAACAATGAAAACATTATTAGAAAACTGGAAAGCTTACACACAATCCTTATTAAACGAAGATTTGCTTATTGAGTCTTATGAGGAAGCAAAAGAATCTGTTATTAAAAGATCTTCAAAATGGTTTAAAGGCTATGTGTATCAACATGATTTAGAGATATATAATGAAATAGAAAAAAAAATTGAAAATGAAGTTGAGAAAACTTGGGGAAAAGAATACAACAAAGAATCTGTGGAAGAAATAAAAAATAAAGGATATGTTTTTGATTGGGATGTTGCTGGTTATATCTTCTGCTTTACATTGACAAAGTATTTTATTCCAATGGATATCACCAATACACAAAGAAAATTAGCTTTATTATGGTCATACAGGCAATTTATTGCAGATCAAAATGGTGTTCTCGATACCACCCAGAAAGACGAATTTGTTTTTTCATTAGCGTCTTTGCTTTTGACAAAAGTTAAAGGTTCAAGATCAATAACTAGATTAGCTGACTCGTATGGAGGTGATTTGGCAGATCCAATTTATAGTTATTATCACACGCTACTGGTATCAACGCCGAGGTACTTTGGTCGGTTAAAAAATGTGTTTGAAAATATTGTTGTAGGATTTGACGAGGATGCAATGTTAATAACAAGAAAATATTTGATTGAAAGATTTTTTCAAATGAATCGCTTTATCCGTGATGGAAAAAGAGATTTAAATGCTGTTATTAATTTTGATGAATTATATGAGTTAGTTGAAGAAGCAAGACCTTTGTATAAAGCTTGGCAAGAAAAACAAGAACAAGCAGATGCAGAGGCTGGAAAGGAACTTTTATTAGATGATGATAACTGGCAAATAATTGCAATCCACAATAAAGGTGCCGCTTGTCAGTTAGGAAAGGGGACAGATTGGTGTACTGCTGCTCCGGGTCTTAATTATTTTAAAAATTATTATAAACCTAACGATCCTCTATTTTATATTCTCGACAAATCAGATGGAGAACGCTATCAATTCCATTTTGGGACACAACAATTCATGGACAAAGATGATAATAGCATTTATCCTTCTCGTTACCATGTTGGGGATGAAATAATGACTGCTCTTGCAAAAGTTGTTCCTTCAAATTATAATATTGCAAGAAAATATTTGGATAGACTTTCTTTAATTTAATCAACTATTTAATAACATGACAACTATTATAGCTTTTATACTTTTATCCTCCATTTCATTTGCAAAAGATGAAAATGAAGAAGATCGCAAAGTCGTTTATAAACAAAAAACAGAAATTGACTTTGAAGGTTTGGAAGTTGAGGGTGTTCTTCAAAAACCACAATCTGCTTTGGTTATCGAACGTAGACAAGCTTCATTTAATCCACTTATCAAACTAAGAAGAGATTTTAATGATCAAATTGAAGACAATACGGATGATATAAAGTAATAAAATATACTATATACTAAAAAAGGAGTTTTAAAATGGCAATCAGACTTACAGAATCATATTTAAGAAAAGTTATCAAAGAAGAATTAAGAAGAGTTTTAGAGGGCGTACAAGGAAAGAACTTACTTGAAGTCAATTCTGCCGAGCTTGTTACGGCTTTACAAAAAAGTAATGAAAACCCAAATTTTCTTCAAGCATTAAAGAGAATGCAATTGGCTCCAATTATAACTGTAATACCAGTTGATAGCACCTATAAAAATTTTGGAGTTGCTAATGCTAGAGAATCTGCTTATACTAATTTTTTTAA
>JACCDP010667898.1_pt1 | contig 18763 bp, 24 predicted proteins | sample 7445841 | NCBI WGS metagenome assembly JACCDP01 (sample SAMN15323441, study PRJNA562643) | freshwater metagenome | isolation source: river surface water | place: USA:Blue River Watershed | collected 2017-08-17
AAGGAATTAAATACCTTGTATTTGAATCAAAAGACTGTATTATCGGTTATTAACGCTTTAAGAGCAAGAATCAATAATCATTATGGGAAGACCCAAAAAACAAAAAATCCCTCTCTCAAAGAACGATTCAAATCAATTGAACGACGAGACGCAGAGCTTAACGAAGACTAAATCTTTATTTGATCATATCAATCAAATTAGAGAAGTTAAAAATCCTAAGTATTTTGATACACTTACTGCCGCAGATATTAAATCATTCAACAAGTATACATTATTGATGGGACTTGGTATGGATCAAATGATTATTGAAGAGATTGCGTTTGTATCCAAGTATTTTGACATCTTACCTGAGAAACACCTTTATAAAGTATTGTGTGACTTTGTACCACACGGTAGACGGTTTTGTAAGTGGATCAAACCCAACAAGGTTAAATTTAATAAGGAATTGATTCAATTGGTATCAAATAAATTTGAGGTTAGCAAAGATGATGCCTATAGTTATTGTGTACTATTTTTCAGAACGGAAAGTGGTATTAATAGTCTGATTGATATATGTAAACAGTATGGTAAATCAGAAAAAGAAATAGAAGGGTTAATGGAAAATGAATAAAATTTATATAGGAGTATCTGGATTTGCTAGAAGTGGTAAAAATTTGTTTTGTGATATTGCGCAAAAGGTTTTAAAAGAAAAGTATAACTTAACATCCAAAACATATGCACTTGCGTATTTCTTGAAAAAAGATTGTGAACCATTTATTCAAGAAAAGTTGGGATTGAGTTCTTTCAGTGAAAAGACTGAAGATAAGAATGCCTTTAGAGAAATGTTGGTATGGTATGGTGGTGTAAAACGAAAACAGACTGAGGGTAAATATTGGACTGGATTGTTACATGAAGAACTAAATAAAGATACTAATAATGTTAATTTTATCAGTGATATTCGTTATGTAGAATATGTTGATGATGAAGTATTTTGGTTAAAGAAACAATTGGGTGGTAAGTTAGTTCATGTTAGCAAGTATACATATGGATTTCCTTCTGATGGAAGACATTATAGGATCAATGATAACAGTAAGAAGATTTATACAGAAGCGCCCAATCAACATGAAGCGTTGAATGATCCTAAGATTAGAATTCTTGCTGATTATAAGGTTGAATGGGAACAGATAGTTACTGATAAAAATCAAAATGATTTGATTAACAATCCTAATTTAAATCTTGTTGTAGAAGAATGTCTTAAGACTATACTGAAATAACTCTGAGAATGACAGAATTATTATAGAATTCTATGATTTTATCGTCTGTGACTGATAATAATAAATCTATAGTAGTTTGATCAAGGTTAATAATTGTATTGGCGTATTGATTATTACATTCAAACAATTTCTGACCTTTTTCTTTTTGTTTACAGTTACATATATTTTTATATTGATCCACACATACAACCAATTGCATCAAACTACAATTGGTTGTTAGTGGTTCTTTTGTTTTAATATAGTTGTAAAGTTCATTTAAATTGGCGATTTTCATGGCGATAACTTATTGAATATAAAATATGTAATTAATGATGTTACATAAATAGTAGGTATTTCTATAAACAAATAACCAAAAATAAATTTTCCTATTAAAATCAACCAAAAATTGAGACAAAATGGACATGTAATCAATCTGGTGAAAAAGTTATTATGTTTTTGTAATAGATACGAATGATATGTGAGCGTAAAGTCAGACTCTTTTGCGATTAAATAATCATTTACTTTAAACCATTTGAGTTTTAGTAAGTGACTATATTCAACAAATGCTTCAGTGTTGAACCATATAATAAGAACAAAGACAAATAAAAAAATCATATAAACCATAATATTTTGTATGTATAAATATTAATATTGTTATGAAAGGAATTATTTTATCTGGTGGAACTGGTAGCAGATTATATCCACTTACAACTGTTGTAAACAAACAATTGTTGCCTGTTTATGATAAACCAATGATTTATTATCCTCTTAGTACTATGATTAGTTGTGGTATTAAAGAGTTTTGTATTATATCATCTCCTGAATATCTTCCAATGTATGAAAGAATGTTTGGTAATGGAAATCATCTTGGATTGGATATTATATATAAAGTACAATACAAACCTAATGGTATAGCCGAATCATTTATTATTGCCGAAGATTTCATTGGAAATGATAATGTATCTCTGATATTGGGTGATAATATTTTTCATGGAATACCTAGAACTAAAATGGATTTTAAAGGTGCATTAGTATTTGCATATGAAGTAACAAATCCATGGGATTACGCAGTTGTACAATTTGACGGGGATAATATAAAACAGATTGTAGAAAAACCAAAAGAATTTATTAGTAATTATGCAATACCCGGCTTATATTTCTTTGATAATAAAGTAATTGGATATTCCAAATCATTAAAACCATCCAAGAGAGGAGAATTAGAAATTACTGATATTATGAATATCTATTTAAAAAATGATGTTATAGATGTAATCAAATTTCCAAGAGGAACTGCTTGGTTAGATGCCGGTCAACCAGATACATTATTTCAAAGTGCGGCTTATGTTAAAACAATACAAGAACGTCAAGGTATAAGAATTGGTTGTATTGAAGAAGAATGTTACAATAAAGGTTTTATAGATAAAAATCAACTTAAAAAAGTAGTTGATAAATTACCAAAATCAGAGTATAAATCTTATTTACAGAAATATGAATAAAAAAGAATTAATTAGAAATTTTATAAGTGAAGTACAAAAAACTCAATTTGTACCTGAATACTGTCATAATTTGAAAGGATCAAAGGATAAAGTATATTATTCAGGTCCAATGATGGACATAGAAGAATTAACAGAAGCAATTGATTCGTTGTTGTTTGGTAAATGGTTTGTTAGCGGTGAAAAGGTATATCAATTTGAAAGAGAGTTTAGTAAGACGGTAAACCAAAAATATTCTGTAATGGTAAATTCTGGTAGTTCAGCTAATCTTGTAATGATTGCTGCACTTAAACAATATTTCAAATGGACTTCTACCGATGAAATTCTAATATCAGTTGTCGGATTTCCAACTACATTGAATCCGGTTATCCAAAATGGATTAAAACCTGTATTTGTTGATATTGAATACAACACACTTAATTTTGATTTGGATGAATTGGTAAAAAAGATTACACCAAATACCAAAGCTATATTTGTATCTCCTGTATTAGGAAATCCACCCGACATGGATAGATTGGTAGAAATTGCTAAAACTCATAATCTTGAAATCATTATGGATGGTTGTGACAGTTATGGTAGCAAATGGAATGGAAAGCATTTGGATGAATATGCTATTGCTACCAGTTGTAGTTTTTATCCTGCACATCACATTACTACTGGTGAAGGTGGAATGGTATCATCCAATATTGAAGAAATTGTTAAGTTGGCTAGAACATTTGCTTGGTGGGGACGAGACTGTTATTGTGTTGGCCCTGCCAATTTATTAAAGAATGGCAGTTGCAATTGTAGATTTAGTCAGTGGATCAAGGAACTTCCATATGAAATTGATCACAAATATTTCTTCTCCCAAATTGGATATAACCTAAAGCCACTAGATTTACAAGGTGGTATAGGGTTGGCACAGTTAAAGAAAGCAGATAGTATCCATGAATCAAGAAAGAAAAATAAAGATACAATTCAAAATATTCTATCAAAGATCAAAGGACTAAGATTCCCAACCAAATATGATAAAGCTGATGTATCTTGGTTTGGTGTACCAGTAATTTGTGAAACATTTGAACAAAAGAGTAAGTTGGTCATTTATTTAGAGTCTCATGGTATTCAAACTAGAAATTACTTTGCCGGAAACATTTTATTACATCCAGCTTATACTCATCTAGAAAGTTGGAAGAACTATCCAAACGCTACCAATGTACTTGGTAATGTATTCTTTTTGGGATCTTCACCAACATTAACACAAGACAATCTAGATTATATTAAAGAAGTCGTTGAAAAGTATGAAAATTGATTTATTTGGTGGTACTGGATTTGTTGGTGGTAATTTTAAAAGATTATACAACGAATCTACATATGTACATGATAGAGAAGACAATGTACCTATACATGAGAATGTATTGTATATGATTAGTACTACCCACAATTATCATGTATTTGATGATATTCACAAAGATGTAGATACAAACTTAACAAAGTTGTTAAATGTGTTACAAAACTGCAAAGACAAAAACATTGTTTTTAACTTTGTTAGTAGTTGGTTTGTATATGGAGACATAGAATTACCTGCAAAAGAAAGTTCTTGTTGTAAACCAAAAGGCTTTTATAGTATAACAAAACGTTGTGCTGAAGATTTAATCATTAGTTATTGTGAAACATTCAAAATCAAATACAGAATTCTAAGACTGTGTAATGTATATGGTCCATCTGATGACGGTGTATCAAAACAAAAGAATGCTTTACAATATTTGATCAATCAAATCAAAGACAATAATGAGATAAAATTATACTATGACGGAGATTTTATTAGAGATTATATGCATGTTGATGATGTATGTAAAGCTATCTATTCTGTGTTATATCGTACTGATTATAATGAAATTATTAATATTGGAAGTGGTATACCACAAAAGTTCAGAGATATTATTGATTTTGTAATTAAAGAAACAAATTCGTCCAGTAAAATTACTGCTATAGATGCGGTTGATTTTCACAAAATTGTACAAGTTAAAGACATGTACTTAAATGTTAATAAATTAAATAAAATAGGATTTAAACAACATATTTCTATTTATGAAGGGATAAAAACATTACTATGAATATATTAGTTACAGGCGGAAGTGGATTTATTGGAAGTCATTTTATTGAAGAAATTCTTAAAAGAAATGACGTAACAAAAGTATATAATTTGGATGCAAATACATATGCAGCAAACAAAAACCTTCCATTTGGATCTGACAATAGATATCAAAAGTTAACTATGGATATATGTGCCGCATACTTTCCAAGTCAAAAGAATTATCTTGAGTCTCTAAATTTGGATTATGTAATTCATTTTGCTGCGGAATCTCATGTGGATAACTCCATCACTGGTCCGAAGAAGTTCATTGATACTAATATTGTTGGTACTTTTAACCTATTGGAAATTTTTAAGGGTACAAATATAAAGAAATTTGTTCATGTATCTACAGACGAAGTGTTTGGTAGTTTAAATTATAAAGAATCAGAATTTAATATTGACAGTCCTTATAGACCAAACAGTCCTTATGCTGCAAGTAAAGCTGCGAGTGATTTATTAGTAAGAAGTTATATTAAGACTTATAATTTTCCAGCAATAATCACCAATTGCAGCAATAACTTTGGTCCTAGACAATTCCCAGAAAAACTTATACCAGTCTGTATTAACAAATTAAAGAATAAAGAAAAGATACCACTGTATGGTAATGGCGAGAACATTAGAGATTGGATCTATGTTAAAGACCACATTAATGCCCTAATTAATGTTCTATTAGATGGTATTGTAGGAAAACAATACTTGATTGGAGGTAACAACGAAATATCTAATATACAATTAATATATTTGATTGTTGCAACATATGAAACTGTAACAAATCAAAAAATTGACTGGGAATGGTTTGAATATGTAACTGACCGCAAAGGACACGATTTTAGATATGCAATTGACACTAAAGACTTTTTAATCGAATTCCCTAATTTTAAATTGAGTGAATTTAATCAAAGTTTGAAAGAAACAGTAGAAAGTTATTTATAAACTTTTTTCATTATTATGGGGATTATGCTTAGGAGCAGATCCCCATTTATAAATGAAATATTCAAAACAGTTTTGTTCTTTTATTTTATTTTCTTCTACTTTTTCTGGAGTTCTGGTTCCCAACGATACAAAATGATAAAAATTGCTTTTATAAGTACGCAACATTTTTAATCCAGACAATTTACATTTCAAGAAAAACTCCCAATCAACTACCCATGGACCAGGATAATTTTCATCAAATCCACCTACTTTTAGATAATCAGATTTGCTTATTAAAAATGGAAATGTAGATCCACATTCATCTATAGTATTCTTGGCTATAGATTTTTCAAATTCCCAGAAATTTTCAATATCAAAGGTTTTTACATCTCTTCCAAGATTTTGTATGATAAATTGTCTAAACATACTTGGAGTAGGTTCAATTTGATTGGCGGTAACTACTGAATTTGGCTTATAAGATAATTCAAGATTTACATCCCAGTCTTTTGGAAAAACATTATCGTCTTGAACATGAAATACTAAGTTATTACTTGCATTATAATGTCCTAGATTCATTGCTCTAATCATTCCAACATTTTCTTCTATATTTAGAACATCTATGTAATTTTTATATTTTTCCAATACTTCTTTGTTTAAATCATAAAAACCATCAACTACTACAATAATTTGATTTTTATTGTATTGTCCTTCAATTGCAGATTTTAGACACAAATCTAACGCATCTGGTTCTTTATATGTTGGAATGATAGTACTGATCATAGTTTACAAGTTTTATTAAAAGCAGTTTCCCAGTCTACTACAGGACTCATATATTCCATTTCACAGTGAGTAGAATATCCTGGCAATGGATTGATTAAAGTTTTACCTTCATTTGTTAAATGCATGAATTTATCAAAGTCTCTGGTATATCCTTTTGTTAAATCACAATACATTTTATGGATATGGTAATCTCGTTTAAATGTTTTGGCAAGACATGCGTAAGTATTTGTAGTATTTGGAATGCTTTTCCAATGAATGTTTTTGGTACAGATTACTTTTGACATTAATTGTTCATACATTGGGTACCAATATTTATCATTATGATCGTATAAAGTGATATAGTCTACAGCAACACTTTCAAATCCCTCTCTCATGATGTTTGTCCAACCTATGTTATGGAAATAATCATCTTCTAAAAAATAAATGATATCATTATCATCAAATTGTAATGTATTTACATATTCAATCATGTTTAGGAAACTACTACCGTCATTTCCACCCTTCTTTTGAAATAGATTAAATTTTCCTTTATAAATGTCTTTATTTAGAAAATGGTCACTTTCGGATAGATTACCATCAAATGATACTGTTACTTCACAATCTTTATCAATTGTATTTAATAAATTATTGAAACATCCTTCTCTAGTAAAATAATGTGGTCGATTATTTTTATGTGCGGAGTTTGATGAGAATTTACAATGTCTTACGAATACTTTTATTTTCATATACGGTTCCTAAATTTTTCAATTTCTGCATGGAAATTTTCCCATGATTTTGCTCTAAAAATGTCTTTTAGATTAATCAACTTTATTTTATCTTTATATGGGTCATTTCTATTGACAATATTTTCCGAGACATAAATACCTTTCATAACATATTGTTTTACATTAATTTTCTTTTGTTTCGCAACTTCCATCGCAACTGACATGAAAGTATCTTCAGAACCATAATGTCCTAAAAATTCTGGAATACCTATGAAATTCATAATTTCTTTAGAATATAGAGTAAACCATCCACATCCAAATTTGGTAGGATTGCTTACATATGTAGATATTTCATTTACATCTTGATTATATGTAAGTTCTGGATCGTGTTTCTTTTCATACTCATATAAATGATTTTTATAATCATTATGTACAATATGATCCCATGAAGAATCCCATAGTTTAACAATTTGTGGTGTAACTATGTATTTTCCTTCTAATTCAAAACCTACATCCAGAATATATTTTAATGTAAATGGATGAAATGCAATGTCACAATCTAGGAAAATAAATTGATTATAGTTTCCTTTTGAAGCTTCTCTTTTTTGTGCAGTAGTTCCTAAAATGGAATTATCATCAATGATTTCAAATATTGATTCGTAGGTCCAATCAGTTAACTGTTTAAGAGATTCAAATTTATTTTTGAAATAATCTTGTTTTAATTCACTATCTTGCCAGTTTATCAATTGATCCGAAAGATTTAGGCTTACTTTAATTGAGACCTTATCTTTTGGATCTAAGTATAATGAACATTCTTTAAGTCTATGTAATGTATTTTCTAAATCATCAATTTCATTTGGTAGAATATGAGATACAATTTGTGTAGTTTTGATTTCTTTAATATATAAAGCATCTCCCCATTCTGCATCACTCCAATGTGTTTCTTTTCTTAGAAAACCATATTGTTTTAAATACGAATCAATATCATCAATTAAATCATTATCTTTATATACGGATGCACAGTTAACTTCTGTGTAGATATAGTCTATATTTGTTAATAACTCGCCTAATCCTTTAATTGCTCTTAATTCTACTCCTTGTAGATCAATATTAATAAAGTTATATTTAGTAATATCAATGTTATTTTCATTTATTAAGGTTTTTAGAGTCTTTGTTTTGCCCTTGAATTTATCAACAATTACAATGTGTGGATAGTATTTTTTATGTTTATCAAGATCAAGAATAGATGATGATTGTCCGTTATTTGTAATTTTAAATTCTACGTCAACATTATCTTCGTCTGATATGATACAATTATAAATTCTATGATTTTTACTATCTTTAAGAGTTTCTCTATCAATATTGTATAAATTAGGATTTCCTTCTACCCAAATTACATCTTTGATATTAAATCGGTCATAATCGGACTTTTCCTCCAATAAATGAGCACCTAAATGTAGAACTCCTTTAATATTAGGATTGTATTTTTTAATGATTGATTCTAATGAAATTAACATAAATTATCTTGTATAAATCATTCCCCACTTATCTTTTCTTTCAGGAATTAATTGTTCAAATAATCCCAAATTGTCTAGTGTGGTAAAATTGTTGGGTATGTGAGAATACGGTAAATCTCCGAATTTATATGCAAATTCAGAATAACCAATACTTTGTAAATGTTTACATGTATCTTTTATAGATTCCGTTTCTTCTTCTGCCCATTCAAATTGTACCAAATTTGCTTTATTTGTCAATCCTTTTACTACTGTATTTTCATACCCTTCAACATCAATTTTAATTATATCTGGGACAAATGTATTTTGAATTAATTCATCCAATGTAATTGACTCAATTTGAATTGGACTTGTCCATCCGTTTCCTTTAAATCGTGAATTATCAACCCAATTTTTGCTTGCAGTAGATACTCCATCACACAATTTATTTACATAAAAATCAACAGATTCGTTGGATTTGTCTGATACTAAATAATGATAAACAGATACATTGTTGAATTTTTTAAACTTATTTACTAAATATTCACATAGATCTGGATTTGCTTCTATACAAATAATATTTGCATTCGGATATAGGTTTAAATATTCCTCTGTAAATTTACCGTGATTTGTTCCAATATCAAATATATTCATAATTTAAATCTTTATCCATTCTTTTGGTGTCATATCTTTTGTATCTAAATGAGCTAATGCTGGGCCAAACCATTGTTTTGGAACAACTACTTTTTTATTTGGATTGTTATTTAACCAAGAACCCCACCAACCAAATGTACTATTTCCTATAATGTTATGATCACACATCGTCATTAAACATAAATCTACATAATGAGAATTACCCTCTGAATAATAAATTGAATCACTTTCGCCAAACACTTCTTTACACCAAGCAATATCATCTGAGAAAATAAAGTATTGATAGTCATTATTATCATAAATTTCATTTATTGCATTTTGATAGTATGACGCATCCATAATAGGAAATTGATGTTGAATTCCTAAATAATCACCTCGTCTAATATGAATAGAAATGATATCTGTTTTTTTATTTTTATTTAAAATATCTAAGGCTTTATCTTTAATTTCTTTTTTAAACACGAATGTATTTCTAATAACGTCTTTTATGTGTTCAAAATATTTTTCACTTTGGAAGTATCCTTCTATATTTGTATTGTCACTTATATTGAAAATATTTTCATCAAAGTGATGATGTGGTTCTTTATAGGAATTACCAACAACAGTATCACCACTATCTTTTATATTTACATCAAAACAGTCAAATAAATCAAGTTTATAACTTATCCATTTACCAGTAAACATATCCAAACATCCATTTGGTTTTACTTGTTTGTTTTTTTCAACAGGTATAGAAGGAATATAATTATTTTTATATGCAACACCCAATAATGCTGATAATTGAAACAACTGATTACCTAATCTTCCGCCATAACCTATACTATTGTGTGTGATCATATAATATTATTCTGTTTAAAAATATTAGTCAAAGTTTTATTAATTGTTTGTATATAATCTCTATATTCAAATGCTCTTTGATAATTTTCTTCAATTATACTTAATCTATCTTTATAGTAATCGGGAGTCAAGGTATTAATAAATTTAATTGCTTGATCTGCATTATGAAATTGAATTATACCTTCGGGATTATAAAATTGTCCGATATTTGAACAGCCATAATAAATTGGAATTGTTTTACATAATATACAATCGGTAATCTTTTCTGTAAAATAACCTTCTCTGGAATTATTTTCTATACAAATTGAAAATTGATATTTACCAAAAGAATCTTCTTTTGTATCTTTCATTGTAGAAAAATCATTTAAATTGCCCAATTGAGTCCAGAACTCTTTTGGTACTTTAATTTCATCTTGTCTATTAAATATTTCATGTCTAATTGCATGACCAATTGATTGTAATTTATTACCTCTTAAAAATGATACTGAAAATTCTTTTTCTCTTTTCTTAGCATTCGTTGTTCCTTGTTCAAATATATGTTTATCATCAAACCAAGATTCTCCATATATTAAAAAAGAAGAATTTTCACAACGTTTTAATACTTTATCACTCCAAGATAAAATTAAACTAAAGTAATCTTTATGTGTTACTGCCCAATCGTGATTACCAAAATATTCATTCGGTTCACTTACAATCAATATGTTTAATGGAGACAACGAAAGTTCTTTTTCACTTGGTCTCACATCATAAAATAATGAAAAATTAACATGGGATAAGTCCTTTAATCCAACATGAAATTTTTCTGGTTTGATAAATGTACTGAATATATTCATTTTTTTATAAAAAATACACTTTGATCTTCAAAAACGATTTGGGCATAACCAAAACTTTCCGTAATAGCTCTTCTAACGTCTGGATTATCATAATCATGAAATCCAATATATCCATTAATTTTTATTTTAGGAAGCCATGTTTGAATATCTTCTTTAACGGCATTATAAGTATGATTTGCATCAATATAAACAAAATCAAAATATTCATTTTCAAAATTAACACTTGCATCAACACTTGTTTTTTTGATTTTTACAATGTTACTATATTGTTTCATTCTTCTATCAAATTCAAATTCAACATTATCCATATCCAATGATGCTAGATCAAGTTGATCGTATCCAGATTGCCAAGGATCTATACAATGAATAGTTGAATCGGAAAAGTTTTGGGCAAATATTTCGGTAGATTCTCCAATATACGAACCTATTTCTGCCATTTTTGAAATATTCTTAATATTCGAACACATATTATTTAGTCCCCGAATTAGATATTCTTGTTCTCTCATTTTTCTCATATTATTTTAAATTTTCAACGTTATATTTGTAATATGCTTCTATTCTATCTGCATAATTCATACCAGGAAAATGCAATACTAAACTTTCATTTTCTTTAAATTCACTTTCTGGATCTATTGTTTTATATAATTCATTTTTATATGAATTCATTAGATATTGAGGTTTTACTATATCCCATGTAGATGATGGTTTATTAAAATGATCTAATAATAACATAGCATCTGGAAATGGGTGATGTGAATTTTTTGGACCTTCAACAATTACTTTTTTAAATAATTTTTTAATTTCCTCACAATTTTTAACAATAAAAACACCGGTATTTAAATAATTGCGATCTACAGTTGCTATAAAAGTTTTATCAGGAGATTTAATTAAATCTTCTATTCGCATAGAAAAGTTGGTAAAGAATGCATCGGCATCTATCCAAAAAACGTAATCATACTTATCAATATATGTTAATATACTTCTAAATTTATAAAAAAAATGATGTATGTCTTTATCTACGATCCTATCACAAATAAATCTATATCCACAATGTTCTGCATATGCACGGTTTTTATTTTCTGATAGTGGTCCTAAATTACAACTTGCATATACATCATCATATGCTGAAAGAACTAGTATTTTCATATAATATTAATTTTTTGGCAGTATACTCAAATATCCTTGATGTTTATAACTTTTTTCAAAAACATGAGTAGATTCAAAGGATTTATAAATAAAAGAAGAATCTTTGCTTAAGTTTTCTGCATCCAAGTATTTTTTGACAGGATTTACCGAGTGTTCATATAACTCACTTGGTTCATATAACTTAAAATCGTCAATAATGATTACATCTTTTATAGTATCTCTATTATTTTTGATAATGTCAATCTCTAAATGTAGTGGAAATGATTCTTCTTTGAATGTTTTAATTGATTCTTCATATGAACATTTGTAAAAATCTGCGCCTGGAAAATGTGCATCTAAGAAAAACAATACTGGTTTATTTTTATCTAACGTAGGAACATATTCTTCCAATGCTTTTGTAGAATAATTATGAATATATGTTAAATTGGTATTTGAAATAATTTTTTTTGCATTTTCAATAAATTCTCCATCAATATCTACAGTATAAAAATGTTCAAATTTTGATTTTAATGCATGACGAAGACTAATTGCTTCACCCGTACCAGTTTCAAAATATACCTTTAGATTGTATTTTTCAATCAAAGGTTCCAACATAAATGCGTTCAATTGTCCCATAACTTTTATCTGTTAAAACCGTATTTTATAATTTGTATATAATATACAAAATCAGTCAAATATATAGTCGTAATCATATATATGACTGAATGCAGTATTGAAATTATTTTTTAATAATTATATTTTATTTTTCACCAAAAATCATAAACGAATCATTCAAATCAATTTCACTTTTAAATATATTTGTATATCCTTTATCATTCATATAATCAAATACTATTTCGGGTGTAAAAATATTAAGATGTTTTCTATTATTCCACGGTCTCCAATATTCTTGTTTATATGACGGTAAGTATAAGAATAGAATTCCTTCTTTTTCTAATTTACTATACCAATAATTCATAACAGATACCCAATCTGGTATATGTTCTAAACAATGAGATGAAAAAATATAGTTTAATTTTATATTTGGTAAATTTAAAGCATCAAATCCATCGTTAAATTTAATATCAATTGGAATTGAATTTGGAAATGCCCATTCTTTATTCATACATCCAATATCAACTCCGGTTCCACTACAAACTTGTTGTGCATACGGAATAGCAAATTTTGCAGCGTTACCTTCTGATTGAAATTTTGGGTATATTTTATTTTTATAACTTATAGTATTCATTTAATTCATTAGTATATATTTTTTCTTGAAAATGTAATTTATCTCTGACCAGTTATTTGGTCTTCTTGAATATAGATATATAACATTTGATTTTATTTTTTCTAATATATAATTTAAAGAAGAATCAATCATGTATATTTCTTTTGCATTTTCTACAACTTTACACCAATCAAATAGAGAAAATCCATTGTAAAAATCCAAATATACCTTTTTAATATCAATTGGTTCTTTTATATCAAACTTTTTGAAATGTGGAGGCGATCCATAATTTTTTGAAATTAAAACATATTCGTCATTATCGTTTAGTTTTAATACATTTTTATATAGATCGTCTTCTTTATCTAGATTTCTATCAAAATTAAAATATTGATCCCAATCATTATAAGATGAATTGACTAATTTATATTTAGCCTCCATTATTAATGAATTTGGATGTTCTATATTTGCTCTTTCTAATGGAATAATTAGATAATCGTCTACACTAAAAGGATGGGAAACATCATAATTTGATAAAATATGTTTACCTTCAAAATTTTCATTGTTGTTAACAAAATTAATAAAATTAGTTTTAATATAATCTTTGATCCAAATAAATTCTGGAATGACAGGCCAAATTATTTCTGATTTATATGTTTCATGTAAAATATATGCTATTTTTTGACAGAAAAATATATCTCCTATACCACAAGATTGTCTAATTATTATTTTTTTGAACATACACGTTAAAATACTTTTGCTACCAAAATTTCTTGAATCCCTCTCCAAGAAGCTTCGTAAAAAATAGTATAATTTGGATTTATATTTTTAATAGTATCTTCTATATGTTTTTTATTAAAATATAAACTGATATCATCTATTAATATAGTATGATTTTTAATATGATGATTGTTTATAATTTCTAATTCTTTATATGTAGGACCGCAATTGTCAATATGAGCATCCAACCAAAAAAAACTAGGAGAGTCTATTTCTGCCAATATTTCTTCTAATTTTTCCGATGTTGATCCTAAATGTAATTTTACATTGGATTTATGTTTCCATCTATTATAGGAAATATCATAATTTTCTTGTAAAATTTCAATTGAATATATTTTTTCAAATCCGACACCAAAAGCAGATAAAATTCCATCACCGTGATATGTGCCTGTTTCTACAAATGTAGAACATTGACTCTTGTTTTTAAGAAATGCAAAGTGTTTCCAATAACATGCAGATCCTTCTACATTTTCTTTTGTGTTTTTAATATCAATTACTTTTCCGGGAGATGTTAAAAGATCCGGATCATTGTTATAGACATATGTAAAATTTGACATAATTATTTGCTTATTTCAATTTGTGATTTGATCCAATTAAATAGATTTGTTGTTCCAACAATTAGAGGTTGTGATGGTGACCATCCCAATTTTTCTCTAATTAGAGTGTTGTCGCTATTTCTACCATTAACACCAGTTGGACCAGGAATGTTGTTAATTGAAATATTCTTTCCAGAAATACCAATAATCATCTTAGTAAAGTTATTAATGCTGATCATTTCTTCACTTCCGAGATTCACTGGACCACTAAAATCAGAATTTACCAGTCTAAGAATACCGTCAATACATTCATCAATATATAGGAAGCTACGAGTTTGTTCACCTGTTCCCCATACGTCAATGGTACCGTCATCTTGTGCTTCTAATACTTTTCTGCAAAGAGCTGCCGGAGACTTTTCTTTTCCACCTTTCCATGTTCCTTCTGGTCCAAAGATATTATGGAAACGTGCAATATGTACTCTTAGTCCATAATTGCGTTGGAATGCCAAAAACATTCTTTCACTAAACAACTTTTCCCATCCATATTCACTGTCTGGTTCTGCTGGGTAAGCATCAGATTCGGCACACTTAGGATTGTTTGGGTCCATTTGATTATATTCAGGATATGCACATGCACTAGAAGAATAGAATACAAATTTTACCTTCTTTTTTGCACATTCATAAGCAATATTCAAATTGATTAATGCTGAGTTATGCATTACATTGGCATCATTTTCTCCTGTAAATATATAACCTGCGCCACCCATATCGGCAGCCAATTGATATACTTCTAATTCACCGTCGCTATATGGAATTACAGCGGCGACAGATACTGGATCTCTAAGATCACATACTTGGAATTCATCTGCAACTCCATCATTGTATTCATTTCGTTTCAAATCAACTCCACGAACCCAATATCCTTCAGATTTTAATTTTTTAACTAAATGTCCACCGATGAATCCACCGGCACCCAATACTACAGCTTGTTTTTTACTCATACTTTGAATCCTTTATTTTCTTCTTCTGTAAACAGTTTATTATACTTAATGTTTGTTTGTATTTGTTTTTCTATTGTTTTGTTATGATGCAAAGATAATTCATATACTGCGGGTAAATGAACATATGTTTTTGCACCTTCTACTTTTTCATGCAATCTACGTTTCCATTCAATATAAGGTACATTTTTAAATAATCTACCTTGTGGATCTGGCCAATTAACAATCAATCTATCTTCATAGGAAGTTAATCTCCAACCCCATTGTCTGGAATTTTCCGGATTTACGCCTTTGAAATCATTTATACGAGGAATCCAAAATAAGTCAATATCATTATTTAATTCAATTAACTCATTTAATGATTCCAATAATGTTTCCGATGGCATTTCGTCGTCATCAATTTGAAAAATATATTCTCCTTGACACTGACTTTTACCATAATTTTTATGTTCACTATAATTTTTATTCAAATCATGTTTATATACTTTGAAGAAATTATTGTTGGATACATTATTTAATATTTCTAATGTTTCTGGATTATCACTATGATCATCTAATATGATACATTCATTGTTTTGACCGTATTTGTATAGTCTTTCCAAAAGATTTTGAAGTTCAAATCCTGTATTTTTACAAGTAACTAAATATGATATAAATGGTTTTGACATATTATCTGTTATAATAAACCCAACAATATTCTTGACTATATAATTTGTCCATGTTTCCATAGAAAAATTCATTTACTGCTTGTTCTACACCATGATGACCATCATAATAATCATGACCTGCAATTACACCATCCTTTTTAAGTTTTGGATACCATGCATTTAAATCTTCTTTTACACATTCATAATCATGACACGCATCAATGAAAATAAAATCTAAACTATTATCTTCAAATGTCTTAGAAGCATTTACTGATAAATCTTTTATGATATTTAGTTTATCTCCCATTTGATGTTTGATTGGTTGTATTGTATTCATAAATGAATCATACATACCTTTTTCAAAACTCTCATCCCAAGAATCTACAAGATTAAATTTAATATTTTTATTTTGATTTATGATTTCTACTCCCATAAATACAGAACTTTGTCCATAACATACACCTACTTCTACAAATTCAGCATTGTCAAAAATAGTAGAAATTTTCTTGTATAAATTGGGAAAAGTAAATGCTCCCTTAACAGAATGATAATAGTGTTCCATAATTATTTATTTAATTTAGGCAGTTCAATTTTCTTTAGTTTAGGAAGAATTATTTTCTTTTCTACTGCAAATTCAGGAACATATCTGTCCAAAATTCCCCATAGTTTTGTATCCATCGCACTAAGACTAAACTTTTCTGCATTTTCAACACGAAGTTGTTCTGCTTTGTCAGTATAAGATTGATTATAACTATGATAATATTGCTTAAATTTGTCTTCTGCCAATCCATATGCGACATAAAACCAACTAGACTCTTTAATCAACCAATCATTTGCAGATTCAGGATGAATTTGTTTCAATGATCCTTCAAAGAAAGATGCATATTTAGGATTCAAGAAATCTAAATGTCCACTCCAATTTGATGATAATACTGGTTTACCACTCAATGAAGATAATAACAATGGATGACCAAATCCTTCACCGTGAGTAAAGCTGACATGTACTTTTACTTTGTCATGATTCAACAAAGCATTCATCTCTTTAGGTGTTAATTCACCATGAAGTAGATATACGTTTGGACAATCGTCACCAACTTCTGATTGAATTTGTTTGATTCTACTTAGAATTTCGTCACGATCTACCGCAGAGAAATTTACACCACTAGTCTTTAGTAACAAACAAGGTCTATTTTCAGGAGATTTGTTCTTAAATGTATTACTAAACGTCTTAATAAGATTTCCAATATCTTTGCGATCATTGTATAAACTTCTATGAGTCCACTGTCCTACAAACAAGAATGCAAACTTTTCTGGAATAGAAGAAAGTACACTTTCAACTGATTCAACTTTTTCATCTGTTTTCTTATATACATTAGTATCAGCACCCCAGAAACATACTTCTAATGGTTTTTCACTCTTAAGAAGTTCTTTTCTACCGTCTTCATATTGTTTTGCATATTGCGCAGATTCAAATACTTTTTTAACATGATTACTGGTAACAATATTCATGTTCATTTTATTTAAACCTTCAACGAATTGGCCTGATGCCATTGTTGTTTCAATACCTGCGGTAATTCCAATATTATATTTACCTACAGGCTGAAATTCATTTGGAATACTGATTTGAATAAACAAATCAGGCTGCTTATTTAAATTTTGCGTCAAAAATAATGATGCAAGTTGCTTTTCCTCTTCGGTATGTAGTTCATCAATTGTTGTTTTTGATGGACATCCACCCCATCTTGTAGGAGCAATTTTAATATCATATTTGCCATATCTAACAAGACTTTTTGCTAGATCGGTTGCCAAATCGCCATATCCACTTCTATTGAAGACCGGACCTTGAATTACACATAATGGTTTACTCATAAATTTATCCTAATTGTCTTTCTCTTTCTTTAATTGAATCTATATATTTTTTTGATGGAGTGGTAATATTTCCACTGATTTTTTCATACAAATCTGCAATGTTTTTTGTTTGTTGTTTGGTATTATCTGTTGATTTGACATCAGTACTACCAAATCCACCGTCACCTCTATTGGTAGAATCTAATTCATCTACTAAAACAAATTCTACATTTTCAACTTTTGTTACCTTGAGTTGACAAACTTTATCACCTTTGTTATAAAGTTTATTAAAGTTAACATTTCCTTCCAACAGATTATCTGTTCTGATTTTATAGTCTTCTGGTTGCCAGATATACTTGAAACGAAGTAATACTTCGCCACGATAATCTGCGTCAATTAATCCAATACAGTTGGCTAATACCAGATTGTACTTACTAACACTACTACGAGGAAATGCTAGAATGTCATAGTCCAAATCGTTATAACCAAAGTTACTGAATTGACGATCTTTTTGAACTGCCAACTTAAGATTGGTCTTGTATTGAATGTAGTC
>JACCDP010309536.1_pt1 | contig 18757 bp, 16 predicted proteins | sample 7445841 | NCBI WGS metagenome assembly JACCDP01 (sample SAMN15323441, study PRJNA562643) | freshwater metagenome | isolation source: river surface water | place: USA:Blue River Watershed | collected 2017-08-17
AGAAACCTTAATATCACTGAGGGCTAAAGCCCTCAACTGGCTTTCATCCCTTGCCTAAAGGACGGTTAAGTTTTGGAGCGTGGCGGAAAAACTTAACCTCAACGGTTTTCAGCCTATTATCTTATAAGTCTAAAAACAGAAAAGTTATTACTCAGCCGCTGGTAAAATTATCATCCTCAACTAAATAGGCAATAGCGCAAGCACTGCTGCAAGCAGTTCGCTGTTGTGGGGATTGCGATAGCGAAGCGCGACCTAGTAATCGCTGTTTGGGATGATGGGAGTGCGATCGCTTCATGAAGAGTACAATTTTCTACGCACAGGAGCAAAGGGAATTTCTTTACCCTTTTGTTGATAATCTTCCTTCACTAACTCCCAGGCTAATTTTAGTTCTTGCAAAGCTTCTTCAGGAGTATCACCAAAAGCTGAAATATTAGGTATTTCTTGGAAATGTGCTAACCAATCTCCTTGTTCATCAATATATAAATTAATTGTAAAGCCATTAAAATTATAATTATTTAAAGTCATTACTGATTTCCCTCTTGATATTCAAAAAACTGCTGAATTTGATAGAGTTTTGCTTTTCCATCTTTACGAGGTTGAATTGGTAAAGGTTGGCCACTTGGTGAATACCATAAACGATGACTTCCTTTTTGACGACTAAATTCCCACCCATTCTGAATGAGGAGAGTTTCAAATTCATCAAAAGTTAGATTTTCTGGACTATTTTTAGCTTTTTGCCATAGTTTTTCTTTTTTAGTCATCAACAAGGCTATGATTTAGTAGATTATCCCTTGATTTTATTATAGTCTGACAGAAATTTAATTTGTGATCGCTTGTGGGGATATGGGAATGCGATAGCGTAAGCGCTGCTGCAAGCAGTTCGCTGTTTTAGGGTAGGGGATGTGGGAGGTCGCCGCAGGCATCGCACAAATATACTCAAAACGGCTAGAAGCTGGACTTTTTTATCATACAAAGAACAAGGTTCAAAGCCTCTCCAGTATTAAATATTATTCCTTTTCCCTCTCCTCTTAGGAGAGGGTTAGGGAGAGGTGCGGGGAGAGGTTTACCAGAGGGGTTTCATATTTGGTTAAACTATGAACCTTTTGCAGTATAGCTCATAAAAACTTTTGCGGTTATAATTATTAGCAATCTGGTAAGTTATATTAGCTACACAGATGCACTGGCTTGATCTGTAGCGATCGCTTTAATATTTAAACTACCCACATTATCATTATTGGGAGTACCGCTAAAGGTGCGAGTTGTGGGATTGAAAGTCAACCAACTTGGTAAAGCATTGCCATTTTCTAATGTGGCTGAATAGGTAAGAACATCACCAGCGTCAATATCCGTGAAGGTGTTGGTGGGAATTTGGAAACTGAAAGCGTTACCTTGTTTGGCGTTTTGATCGGCGATCGCACTATTTAGAATTGGTGCATCGTTGGTGTTTTCGACTGTAATAGTCAAGACATCACTAACAGTTGCATCGGCTTGATCTGTAGTGATCGCCTTAACTGCCATATTACTTATAATTGATAATACACCAAAACGTAGATGTAAGCAAGTGCTAATTTTAACAGCTTAATAATTGTTTACTGTAGTACCCAATCCCCATTACCCATTATCAATCACCCATTACTACGGACTAATTTCTGATATTCTTCCTCACTGATTAAATCCTGATTGTTTTCTACCCGATCTAAAAATACTAATCCTTCCAGATGATCATACTCATGTTGAAATATGCGGGCAATAAAATCAGTTAATTCTTGTTTTTGTAAATTGCCATTACGGTCTGTATATTCAACTTCAATTGTTTGATATCTAGGAACTAAACCCCTAATGCCAGGAACACTTAAACAACCTTCCCAACCTTTCACCATTTCCAAAGAATGGGCAACAATTTGGGGATTTATCATTGCGGTTGGTGGCATTTCTGGGGCGTGGGGATATCTGGCATTAGGACGGGAAGCAACGATAAATAAACGGTAAGATGCCCCTATTTGGGGGGCAGCAATTCCCACACCATTAGCTTGAGCAACTGAGGTAATTAATTCATCAATGAGGTTTTGAATTTTTTCCTCTTGGATATTCTCAACCCAAACAGCTTTTTGGCGTAAAATTGGATTACCTAATTTAATAATTGGTGCTAATTCATTCATTTTCTTACCAGGGAACAGGGAACAGGAATTTTACGAATTACGAATTACGAATTACGAATTGGTAAAGATGCTGGTTTAACCAAAATTTGTAAATTTCTGCTATCACGCTCCACTTGCATTTGCAGAGGAATACCAATTTTACTATTTTCTACTAATCTTTGTACTTCATCAACTTTTAACACTGGTTGATTATTAATACTTTTGATCACATCTCCTGGACGGAGTCCAGCTATAGCAGCCGGTGAGTTAGGAACAATTCTCACTAATAGCACTCCTTGATTTGTAGATAAATTTATTTTATCGCCAAATCTGGCAATGATTTTTTCTTTGACTTCTGGTGTTAGTGTTACCATTTGTATTCCCAAATAGGGATGATCAACTCTACCTTTGGCAATTAATTCTTGGGCGATTTTCTGGACAGTATTAATAGGAATGGCAAAACCTAAACCTTGAGCGCCTTGAATAATGGCTGTATTCATCCCAATGACTTCACCACGAGCATTTAGTAATGGTCCTCCGGAGTTTCCAGGATTAATTGCTGCGTCTGTTTGCAGATAATCAACACGCTTATCACTAGCACCGATATCACTACTAGAACGATCTGTGGCACTGATAATTCCAGAGGTGACAGTATTATTTAAACCTAAAGGATTACCAATAGCAATTACAGCTTCTCCTGGTTGTAAAGTATCAGATTGGCCTAATGCTAGGGTGGGTAAATTGTTGGCATCAATTTGAATTACTGCCACATCTGTTACAGCGTCTTCACCTAATACTTTACCCTTAAAAGTCCGTCCATCTTTGAGAGTAACCGTCACTGCATCCGCACCATCTACAACATGAGAATTAGTTAAAATTTGCCCAGATGAATTAATAATAAATCCTGAACCGCTACCTCTTTCTACCCTTTCTCTGGGTTGTATGGGCATTCTATTCCCAAAAAATCCGCGAAAAAAGGGATCGGCAAATTCGTCAGGAACTTGAGTAGTGATGGTTCGCGTGGAATCAATACGCACAACGGCATCTCCTACCCTTTGGACTACTTTCACAACAAAATTGGGATCTCCAGTAGTAGATAGAATTGGGGGAGGTGCTGCTGTGATAGGTGTAGAAGTTGTTTCTGCTTGGGGATTATTACTTTGCTCTGCTGAGGTATTTTGTTTCAGATTTGTACAACCTCCCAGCATGAAAACTGTTGCACCACAGACTGCAATCCATTTTTTGGTTTTATTTCCCAGGTTTTGGCGTGAAAATGTAATATGAATATTTTTAGTGGCTTGATGATGATTAATCTTTATCATGATTTTTGCTCAGTATTAGTTAGTCAATGTTAGGATATTGGCTACTTGGTTTTGATTACAATGATTATAAGTGACATCGTCAGAATTCAGGTGAGACGATAAGATCCCCGACTTCTGTGATCAATTTATAATTTATTGTCTCCATAAATAAAAGAAGTTGGGGATCTGGGTATGAACAATTGGTATAGCTGAATACTTACGTGACATCAAGTAATTACGAATTAGAAATTAGAAATTACGGAACAAGGTGATGTAAATGGAAATTTCCCTAGATGATTTGTGGAATCATGTATTAGAGCGTTTACGGTTAGAATTAGCTCCTCCTACATTTGAAACTTGGATTAAGACAGCTTATGCACATCCTTTAGAAAATAATTGTTTGGTAATATATGCCCCTAATCCTTTTGCCCGCAATTGGCTTCAGAAATATTACATTCATACTATTGCTAATGTAGTGCAAGATATTGTTGGTTATCCAGTAGAAATTTATATTACTGTAGTTGAAGATAATCAAGAAAAGAAAGTTTCTCATTTTGATAAAGCACCATTGGAGCAAGAATTACTATCTATTAATCATATTTTGACAAATAAAGCTATAAATACACAAAAGACTTCAGACCTAAATCCTAAATATGTATTTTCTCGGTTTGTTGTTGGTGCTAATAATCGTATGGCTCATGCTGCTGCGTTAGCTGTGGCAGAATATCCTGGGAGGGACTTTAATCCTTTATTTTTATGTGGTGGTGTGGGTTTGGGAAAAACTCACTTAATGCAAGCCATTGGTAATTATCGCTGGGAAATATGTCCTGGTTCTAAGATATTTTATGTGTCTACGGAGCAGTTTACAAATGATTTAATTAGTGCTATTCGTGAGGATAGTATGCAAAGTTTCCGAGAACATTACCGGGCTGCGGATCTACTCTTAGTTGATGATATCCAATTCTTGGAGGGTAAGGAATATACCCAGGAAGAATTTTTTCATACTTTTAATACTTTACATGAATCTGGTAAGCAAGTTGTTATTGCTTCGGATCGTCCTCCTAATAAAATTCCTAGTTTACAAGAACGGTTATGTTCACGATTTTCTATGGGTTTAATTGCAGATATTCAAACGCCTGATCTGGAAACGAGGATGGCAATTTTACAAAAAAAAGCTGAGTATGAAAATATTCGTTTACCAGGGGAAGTGGTTGAATATATTGCTTCTAATTGTACCTCAAATATTCGGGAGTTGGAAGGGGCATTAATTCGGGCTTTAGCTTATATTTCTATTTGGGGTTTACCGATGACTGTGGAAAATCTCGCCCCAATTTTAGGTACTCCTAGCCAGAAAATAGAAACGACTCCAGAAATTATTTTAAATATAGTTGCGGATACTTTTAAGATTGCCATTGAAGACTTAAAAAGTAATTCCCGTCGTCGGGAAATTAGTTGGGCTAGACAAATCGGGATGTATTTAATGCGACAGTATACAAATTTGAGTTTACCGAAAATCGGTGAAGAATTTGGCGGTAAAGACCATACTACGGTGATGTATAGTTGTGAAAAAATTACCCAGTTGCAAGAGAGTGATCAGGCTTTAGTTCAAACTTTACATCAATTAAGCGATCGCATCCAAATGGCCACTCATGCCCAAAAATAACAGATGAGGTGTAAGTATTCGGCTATGGCACTTGTTAATTTCCAGATCCCCGACTTCTATAATCAATTTATCATTTATGGACACAATCAATAAAAAAAGTCGGGGATCTTTTTACTTCACCTGAATCCTTACGCTTAGGTTTAGACTTTTTCCACAACCAAGTATTTGATTTATTGAGTCTAAATCTGTCATATTCGATGAAAATATTAACAAAAATACAATATATTATTAATTTTTGTTGAAAATTAGCCTCATTTTGCAGTTATTTCTAAAAATCCATGAGAATATTAGATTTTTTATTCCTCATTATCATAGCTAATTATTAGCTTGTGGAAAAAACTAGATAGTTTTCCACAATTTTTCCACAGCAAAATAGGCTTTCAATTTTAGTTGACTCACAAAAATAAGTTGATATATTCTACTATCAGTAGTAAAATACCCACAAATATTTTGTATATCAGAAAGCTAAACCTATGGATGAATTTATGCAAGCGGCAATTGCTGAAGCTAAAGCAGGAAAACAAGCAGGGGGAATACCTATTGGTTCTGTACTTGTTAAAGCAGGGAAAATTATCGGTAGAGGACACAATAAAAGAGTTCAAGATGGTGATCCTGTTACCCATGCAGAAATTGATTGTCTCCGCAATGCTGGCAGAATTGGCAATTATAAGGGTACAACACTTTATTCAACACTAATGCCATGCTATTTATGCGCTGGTGCTGTAGTACAGTTTGGGATTAAAAAAGTAATTGCGGGAGAATCAAAAACGTTTCCTGGTGCTAGGAAGTTTATGGAATCTCACGGAGTGGAAGTTGTGGATTGCAATTTAGATGAGTGTGAAGAAATGATGAGTGATTTTATTACCAATAACCCAGAATTATGGAATGAAGATATTGGGGAATAATCCTAATACAGCAGGGCGGAATTAAAAATGAATAATTCAAAATTATAACCGCCAATGGATGCAAATAATTTTGGAGTTAATTAGGAAAGACTAGAACTATTATTTTATTCAATATAAATAGGGGCAAATAAATGACTGATTTTAAAGGAAAATATTGGTTATTAGCACTAATATTAACAAATTTATATTCACAACCAGTCAAAGCTCAATCCGTAATTTCAGCAGGAGATGACACAGGTACAATTATTAATCAAAATAGTTATATTAATCAAAATAGTTATCAAATTAATATTGAGGGTGGGATACTATCAGCAGATCAAATAAATCTGTTCCATAGTTTTAGTCAATTTGGCTTAAATCAAAATGAAATTGCTAACTTTGTATCTAATCCTAATATTCAAAATATTCTAGGGCGAGTTGTCGGTGGTGATCCTTCCGTAATTAACGGTTTAATTCAAGTAACAGGAGGTAACTCTAATCTATTTTTAATGAATCCAGCCGGAATTATTTTTGGTGCAAATGCCCAATTAAATATGCCGGCATCTTTTACGGCGACAACAGCAACGGGTATAGGGTTTAATAATAATTTTTGGTTTAATGCTACGGGTGTAAATAATTACGCTAAATTGCTAGGCAATCCTAGTCAATTTGCTTTTAATGTTAACCAACCCGGCAGCATTTTTAATGCAGGTGCTTTACAAATGGGAACAGGACAAAACCTGTCTTTAATTGGCGGTAATGTAATTAGCGCGGGCAATCTCACCGCCCCAGCAGGGAATATTAATATTGCCTCTGTTCTTGGTTCAAGTTTGGTGAGAATTTCCCAACCGGGACATTTATTAAGTTTAGAAATTAATCCTAGTCAAACTTCTGCACCAACTACAATTACACCTCTATCTTTACCACAATTATTAACAGGGGGAAATGTTTCCCAAGCGAGTGGGATGACAGTTAATAGTAATGGAGAAGTAATATTGACAAGTTCTGGTGTAGTTGTTCCCCAAACCGGAGGAGGGATCACACTCAACAGTTCAATTAGTACAAATGGTGGAACTATTACCTTAAAAGCAAATCAGGATATTACAACCAACAACATTAGCACTCAGGGTAAAGAAATTATAATAACTAGCACTAGCGGAAATATCAATACTAGTCTAGGAACTTTAAATACTAGCAATACAGCCGGTAATGGTGCCGCTGTAAAATTATCTGCTAATTCAGGTACAGTCACAACAGGAGATATCAACACCTCTACTTTAGGTGGTGGAAATGGAGGTGAGATTAATATTTCATCTGGGGGTAATATCACCACAGGTAACATTAACGCCCAGGGTGGAATATATGGCTATGGCGGTAATGTTGAGATTGCTACCTATGATACTTTCCGCGCTACAGGTACATTTGTAGATCAAAATGGGATTTTGGCATCTATTTCCACGGCGGGGGGTTTAGGCGGTGGTAGTATTATCATCAATCATCCCGGTGTACGACCCTTCACGGTTGGTAATGCGGATATTCACGGTACTGCTGGCGCAATTACAACTGGTGTAAATAATAGTATCCTTCCACAACAATTATTTTTATCAACTTATACTCAAGATAATATTAGTATCATTGCCACTAACTTTAGACCTGATTTACCAGTACCTAAGACAGACTTTTTCATTGATGATGCTATCAAAGATCCAGGCGTTATCCTTAATAATAATGTAGGCAATATTTTACGAAATAATAATGTAGGCAATATTTTACGAGATGGTAATGTAGGCAATATTTTACGAGATGGTAATGTAGGCAATATTTTACGAGATGGTAATACTACTCGCCAACTAGCATCAAACCGACTGATAGCAGGTAAGATAGAAGGTGCAGTCTCTTCAATTGAAGAATTTTTATCGGGAGAATATACAGGATATTATGGAGAAAATTTACAACTCGATGCCCAACCGCAAACAGTAGAAACTATCCAGGTTGCTTTAAGATCAATTCTGAGACAAACTGGCAAAAGATCAGCAATATTTTACATGATCTCACAACCTAAATCTTTAGATGTAGTGATCGTTACACCTGATGGCAAACCCATCCATCGCAATGTGAAGATTGATAGACAAAAATTAATTGCTGATATCAGACTTTTCCGTAATAATGTTACAGATATGAAGAGTAATGGTTATAAAGAGTCAGGGAAAAATCTGTATAATTCTCTGGTTGCACCTATAGAAGCAGTATTAATAACAGAGAAAATAGATACTTTGTTGTTGTCCGTTGATAATAATTTGCGATCGCTACCCTTTGCAGCTCTATACGATGGTAAAAATTTTCTGGTTGAGAAATATAACATAGGACTAATTCCCAGTGTGAGTTTAATGGATACTCGTTATAAATCTTTAAGAGATTCACAAATTTTGCTCATGGGAGCATCCAAATTCACTAATCCTAATCAAAACCCTTTACCTGGAGTGATGGTAGAATTACCCACAGTCGCTAAGGAATTTGGGGAAAATCGCTATTTTATCAATCAGGAATTTACCATTGAAAACCTGCAAAAACAACGCCAACAAAGACCTACACAAATAGTTCACCTAGCTACCCATGGCGAATTTAATCCTGGAGACTCTAGTAAATCATACATTCAATTTTGGGGAGAAGAAAAACTACAAATCAACCAAATTCGCACATTAGGTTTTAGAAATCCTCCCGTAGAATTATTAGTATTAAGTGCTTGTCGCACAGCATTAGGAAATGAACAAGTAGAATTAGGTTTTGCTGGTTTAGCTGTGCAAGCTGGAGTTAAGTCTGCTCTCGCTAGTTTGTGGTATGTTAGTGACGAGGGAACATTAGGATTAATGAATGAATTTTATCACAAATTAAAAACAGCACCAATTAAATCGGAAGCTTTACGACAAGCACAACTAGCCATGATTCAAGGTAAAGTTAATGTCACAAATGGTGAATTAAGAGGTACAAGAGGAGAAATTTCTTTACCACCAGAACTACTAAATATTAAAAATCGCAACTTATCCCATCCTTATTATTGGTCTGCTTTTACGATGATTGGTAGTCCTTGGTAACAATTCATGAATTGTCCCTAGTATAATTCTCACTCCTATGTCTAACTATGTCTAATGGAAGGAGAACAGCTTTTTTCTCTTGTAGTCCCTTAAGTAATGTTAAAAAAATATTAAGTTTTTCTGGAGATGTAGAGCGATCGCCCTTGATTTTTAAATAAATTATTAAATCTTACTAAAACTTTGGCAATAATTCCGTAAAAACCCTAAACTCTTAGTGCCTACTCTAAACTAATTCTTTTATTATCAATTCTTAACAAAGTCATCAAAATTTGACAAACATAGTATAAAGAATTGGCAACATGAGATAAAAACAGTCAACAATAACCATAGCTGAACTTAAAGTTTTTCCAAACTATGCAGCCAATTCGTACTTTTAACGTATCTCCTTCACTCCCATCCAGACTAGAACCTTTGCGGAAACTGGCATACAACCTCCATTTTGATTGGAATGTTGAGAGCAAAGACCTTTTTCGGCGCTTAGATCCTGATTTGTGGGAATCTAGTCATCATAATCCCGTGTTGATGCTGGGGACTATCAGTCAAAGCCGACTTTTAGAAGTTGTGGAAGATGAGGGCTTTTTAGCACAGGTAGATCGAGCCGCACGGCAATTAGAAGATTATTTGCAAGAGCGTACTTGGTATAAAAAACAAAGAAATCAACACCAAAAAGAATGTTACGCCTATTTTTCGGCTGAATTTGGGTTAGTAGATTGCTTACCTGTGTATTCCGGCGGTTTAGGTGTACTCGCAGGAGATCACCTCAAATCAGCTAGTGATTTGGGATTACCTCTAGTTGGTGTAGGCTTACTTTATCAACAAGGCTACTTTGCCCAGTATCTTAACGCTGATGGTTGGCAACAGGAACGCTATCCCATCAACGATTTCTATAATATGCCCTTGCATTTAGAACGGAATCCCGATGGTACAGAACTACGGATTGCGGTAGACTATCCCGGACGCAAGGTATATGCGCGGGTGTGGCGTGTCCAGGTGGGAACAGTACCCCTGTATATGCTTGATACTAACATCGAGCCTAACAAGGCTTATGACCACGATATCACCGATCAATTGTATGGTGGTGATATAGATATGCGTATCCACCAGGAAATTATGCTGGGGATAGGTGGTGTGCAAATGCTCAAAGCCTTGGGGTATGAAGTTACTGCTTACCACATGAATGAAGGACACGCGGCTTTCTCGGCTTTAGAACGTATCCGCATTCTGATTCAGGAACAAGGACTCAGTTACAGACAAGCTAGACAGGTAGTAGCTTCTAGTAATATCTTCACTACTCACACCCCAGTTCCCGCCGGAATTGACTTGTTTGCCCCAGACAAGATTTTGTATTATCTGGGTTACTATGCAGATATCTTTGGTTTACCAAAAGAGCAGTTTTTAGGCTTGGGACGAGAAAACACTGGTGATTTGTCCAGTCCTTTCAGTATGGCAGTATTGGCACTGAAAATGGCCACATTCTCCAATGGTGTAGCACAGTTGCACGGTGTTGTCTCTCGGCAAATGTTCCAAGGTTTGTGGCAAAAAGTTCCTGTGGATGAAGTGCCAATTACTGCCATTACTAATGGTGTTCACGCCCGCAGTTGTGTGAGTAAATCTACTCAGGAGCTATACGATCGCTATCTGGGTCCAAACTGGTCATCAGCACCACCAGATAACCAATTGTGGGAACGCATGGATGCCATTCCCGATGAGGAGTTATGGCGAAATCACGAACGCTGCCGCCTGGATATGGTGCTGTACGTGCGGGATCATTTAGTCAAGCATTTATGCGATCGCGGTGCTTCCGCCTCCGATATTGCCCAAGCCCAGGAAGTTCTTGATCCTAACGTTTTAACTATTGGTTTTGCCCGTCGTTTTGCAACTTACAAACGCGCTACCCTATGGATGCGTGATTTGGAAAGAATTAAACGGATTCTACTCAGTAACAAAAACCGCAAAGTCCAGTTTGTAATCGCTGGTAAGGCACACCCCAAAGATATCCCTGGTAAAGAATTAATTCGGGATATTAACCACTTTATCCGCGAACACCATTTAGAAAAACAGGTGGTGTTTGTTCCTAACTACGATATTCACATTGCCCGCTTGATGGTGGCAGGTTGTGATATCTGGTTAAATACCCCCCGTCGTCCCCGGGAAGCTTCTGGGACAAGTGGCATGAAAGCTGCTATGAATGGCTTACCCAATCTCAGTGTACTAGATGGTTGGTGGGATGAAGCTGATTATGTTCGCACCGGTTGGGCGATAGGCCATGGGGAAAATTACGAAGATCCCAATTATCAAGACGAGATAGAAGCTAACGCCCTCTATGAGTTACTAGAGAAGGAAGTTATACCTCTATTCTATGATCATCGTGATGGTGATGGTTTGCCTCGTCCTTGGGTGGCAAAAATGAAAGATGCAATTCGCTTGAATTGTCCCTTCTTTAATACAGCCCGGATGGTGCGAGAATATGCACAGAGAGCTTATTTCCCCGCAAGCGATCGCTATCATACCCTCACCGTAAATAACTACGCCCCAGCTAAGGAATTAGCAGCTTGGAAAGCAAAACTAGGTGAACACTGGTTTAACATCAAAATCAAAGATATTGATGTATCCACAGCATCGGATATTGAAGTTAATCAAACCGTAGCCGTTAAAGCCAAGGTAGATTTAGCTACTTTGAATCCTGATGATGTGCAAGTAGAACTATATCAAGGTTCTATTGATGCCAATGGTGATATTGTTAGTGCCATACCTGTAGTCATGGATTATCAAGGAAAAGATCCAGATTCCTTAAGTGTGTATACTGCAAATATTACCTATACCACTTCTGGTTTGCAAGGTTTATCTTTGCGCGTCTTACCTCGCAATCAATACCTCTCTAGTCCTTACGAACCCCGTTTAATCGCTTGGGCTGAATAACCCAACAAAGTAGAGACGTTCCACCGAAACGTCTCTACATCTAAATTCATACTTGGTTTCAGCAACGCCCAAAAGATAATCAAATTTTTGTACTTTCAAATCTCTTCCCTGCGATGCCCTGAGCGGCTTGCCCTGAGCGGAGTCGAAGGGAGTCGAAGGGTCGAAGTGTTCCCTGTTCCCTGCTATATCATTACTTCTTCGCAATTATCCACACAGCGTGAATAATTCCAGGAATATAACCAAATAAAGTCAAGACAATATTAATCCAAAAGTCCATACCAAAACCCACTTGCAAAAATACGCCTAAAGGTGGCACAAAAATCGCAGCTAAAATTCTGACTAAATCCATACTCATGATATTTATACTCCTGTTGATGTTCTACATTTCTAGAATTAATACCACCTGCTATGCTGGTAATTCCTGAAAAGATGCGGTAAACCGCACTCCTCAACCACCACTAATTTTAGCTTTATAACCCAATTTTACCAAAATCTCTAAAATCTTTTGTTTATGGTCTCCCTGGACTTCGATTTCATTATCTTTCACCGTCCCACCTGTACCACATTGGGCTTTTAACTGTTTTAATAAAGCTGTTAGAGTTTCCGGTTTAGTTTGAAACCCAGTAATAACCGTCACCGTTTTACCCTTGCGTCCAGCGCGAGTGGCTTGGATTCTCACATTTTGTTGATTTGGGGGTAAATCTTGGATTCCTCGTTCTATAGCGCGTTCTAGTGGTGATAAACTGCCATTACCAAATTCTTGGTAGACAAAGTTTTTATCAGATTTGGGATTAGCCATAGGTTTTAATGCAGCAAAAATAGACTTTCAGTGTAAACAATTTTAACCTAAGTATTTTAGGGTAGTATCTATTCCTTAGAAATTTAAAACTAAATATGTGTAACCTGAAACCCTTGGTAGGGACAATTCATGAATTGTCCCTAAAAGGGTTTGGTTTATATCAAACAATCTCAGAAAGATCCTAAGAAATTCGCTTTAAAGGATTAAAACCGATTATATTTGATATTTATATTCTAGAATCTTAAAATTAGCGCAATTTTGTGAAAATATACATTAAGTTTAATAAAACTAGGACTTAGTTACAGTCGAAATTAACCATGATATGTATGAACAAGACTTTGTAGTTTCAGGCTTGTGGCGATTAACTTCCGAATCAATAGCGAACTGCTTGCAGCAGTGCTTTGCTATTGCTCAAAAATCATCAAACAATCACGTAAAAATGTCCAAAATCCATACATCATATTTGGTTGATTCTGTCAATGCGTAAGTCATAGATAACATTTAGATATAAGTAATTTCATCAAAATAATCAACATGGGAGTAGTATATATAGGCGATCGCGCAACAGGCAAGACTCACTTAGCACTAGAGTTAGTCAACCCCAAAGGTGAATATGTCAAAATTGCCAATCTTGATTATGACAATCTGAGAGTGCAACTGTTGGATGAGAACTCACAGCCCTACGCGACACCTCGACAAATGCCCTACGAACGGTATTTAGAGATGGAGGTGCGGCTACCGTCTGGTAATAAGCAAATGGTAGTAGATTGGATTGATACAGCAGGGGACGTGTGGGACAGGAATTTGCAAAAGGATAGTCCTGAACAATGGAATCAATTTTTACAAACTATTCGCAACAGCGAGGGACTATTGCTTATTCTTCCACCTCATCGGGGCATGGATTTACAACCAGGTACAGATGTGGAGCAGTTTGTCACACAAAAACAATGGTGTAATCGCTTTGATAGGTGGGTGAAATTTTTCCATCACCAATGTCCCAATGTCAGACATCTAGCGATTTGTATCAATAAAGCTGATTTATTTTGTGATTTGACCCAGGAAGGTGGTAAACTGGCTTATAAGCCCTATGGTAGTTCCCTGAACTGGCAGCAGCGGCATACTTATGTTTTACAAAGATATTTTCGTCCGATTTATTCCCAATTAGAACAATTAAATAATGGTCTTTCCGGTGGGTCGGTGCGGTGTTTCATTACATCTATTCATCATCGAGGTTTATTAGAATTACCTTGGATTTATTTGGGTAGTTTTTTAGCGAAATAGGCGGGAATAAATAATTAAAAAGAATTAAGAGGGTGTAACATGGGTAATATTCATATAATCGGACCACAGGCTTCTGGCAAAACTACTTATTTAGCAGCTTTAGCTTATCAACCACGAAAAGCAACATGGAAAAAGAAAAATTTTAAAGTGCAAGCATTGAATGAAGAAACTAGAGAATTAGCAGACAAAGCGGAAAACATTATTGTAGAGGGTGCATCCTTAGAACCTACTCAGAAATATGTGAAAACAATTGATGATTTAAAAGTCTATTCATTCATTATTGAAATTCAGAAAAAATGGCGAAAGCTAGAGAAAATAAATTTAGCTGTGCGAGACTATCCAGGAGAGGTTTTTAAAGAGTTGGAATCAGTTTCTACTAATCCATTACATGAAGAATTTATGAATGAGTGTTTAAGTAAAGATACTCAAGGGTGTTTAATTTTATTAACAGAGTGGAAACAGGGAACGGATAAATTTTATAAACGAGTCTTTAAAAGGTTTATAAATTTAATGGATAAACAGGAAAGATTGTATGATTTACGGTTAGCTGTAGCCATGAGTAAATGTGAACGGGGGGAACTGTGGCCTGGTCGCTTAGATCCTGAAAATGATTTATTTGCTATTCATTTCCCGGAAACTCTGTCATTGTTAAAAGACAATATTCCACCTAAGAATTTACAGTTTTATGCTGTATCTACCTTTGGGGTTTTAGGAAATAAAGATCCGCGCCCCAATCGTAAGGAAGAATTAGGAACAAAAGGCAGATATTCTGTGTTGAGAGAAACTGATGATTGGTCGCCCTATGGGATGATTTCACCTCTCTATTGGTTAAGTACAGGTAAGATGATGAAAGAAGATGTTTAATTTATTCAAGAATAAAAATCAGACCCCATTACAAAGTAGTGCAGTATTACGAGTTATAGGCGATCGCTCCTCTGGAAAAACCACATATATGGCTTCCTTAGCCCGATGGCCAAATGCCGATCCTGATAGTCCAGTTCAGGCTGTAACCGCAGTGAATGAAGAAGGAGAGAAGTTACTTAGTCAGGCTCAAAATATCTTAGAACAGGGGCTAGAATTAGAAAAAACTCCATTAGCTTTAACTGTATCAAATGTCAATGATTGCACTTTACAAATTACGCTGAAAGAAAAAAAATTAGGTTCTAAATTACTGAACTTAAATATCAGTTCTAAAGACTATTCTGGTGAATTTTTTGATGATTTATTGCATCGTGGTCAAAATACCCAATTAGATGAATATTTAGAAGATTGTTTACAGTGTAATGGTATTCTGTTTTTGGTTGATGGTAGTAGTCGGCGCAAAGATTTGGAATATGCCAATGGTTTAGATAAACTGCTGTTAGCACTAGACCGGAATGATCTGGGTGGAAGTAAGCGGCGCATTGCCTTAGTTTTGAATAAATGTGAACAATCTGATTTGTGGGTAAATCGAGATAACCCAGGGTTTTTAGCATCAGCAAGATTTCCCCAAGTTTGCAGAAAATTACAATCATGGCAACAAATGGGAGGGGGTAATATAGAATTTTTTACAGCTTCAGCTTTTGGAATGTTGGGTAGTAAATATCCTGAACCAAATGTTAACTTACTCACTAAAAGTAGAGGGGGAGTAACAGCAGTAATTAAAAATCCCAAACTTTGGCGGCCTTTTGGTTTAGTTGCTCCCATTTATTGGCTTTGTACAGGTTCACGTCATCAGGAATTAGATCATGTATGAAAGGAGATCCCCATTTTCTACCTCTCCCTAACCCTCTCCTAGGAGGAGAGGGAACTGGAAGGGGATTTCAAAGCCTCTCTCCTTGTAGGAGAGAGGTTTGGAGAGAGGTCTTTCAATCAACTTTATGATTTTCTAAACATCCCGTTAGATAAAGGTTAAAAACATGAGTTCACCAAATATTGAAATTCACGAATTTAGTACAGGTATTCACGTTCAACAAAGGGCTAATGGTTGGGTGTCTCTGGGTTTTACCGGACAATACATGAACGCCACTATTAACCCTATTCCTACAGTTGTGGAAAGGTCTATTGCTAATCAAGAATTTGCTTTAACTGAAGGATCATCTACGGAAAAACCAGCAATTATCGGCCGGATAGTAGGAAGTGGTGATGATACTTGGTCTGTGATAGCTGTTGTCACACGAGGACGGGATGAAGTGGGACGCAGTGCAGCTTTTTATCGTTATTTTTTATCTCAGGGGGTTAATAACTTACGGTTTATATTAACTTGGTGGGAACAAAACCAAAAACCAACATTTAACCCCTTAGATTTTAAAGGTAGTCCCCATTTATTTACGGGAGAATCTGGTCAACCTCACCTGACAAAGGAGGATGAATCTTTACCGTTTCAACAAGATCAAGCAATAGTATTACCAGCAGAAGATCAACGTGATTTATATACTCTTAACGTCTTAGCAATCACAAAATTTAACAAGTCTAAAAAAGTTTTACCTGTTGCGTGGGCTTTTAATGTAGAAGCATTGGAAAAACCAGAGCGTTTTCAGGTAATTCAACCAGCATCACAAAAAGCCTATTATGGATTAAAACGAGCCATTGCTAATGCTGCTCAGACTGTTTCAGCCATAAATGTTGATGAAGCAGCGTTAAAATCTGCCATTCGCAGTTTAATGAATAGTTCTACTGTCAAACGGGAAGTAGTACAGGAAATTGTTAAAGGGTTAGAAAATAAAGAAGTTACCCCTGAATATTGGGAGAGTTTATTTAATGCTCAAGGTGCGGAACAAGCCATCAAACAAAAAATTTATAGTCCCCAAATGGTGCGGTTAATGACGCTGAGAGCAATGGTAATTTCAGAGAGTTTACCGCAGTTTTTGGCATGGTTGAATATTCAAGCTGGTAAAAAACCTGATGAAAATCAAACGGTGTCTTTAGAGTTGCAAAAAGCTATTCGGAAGTTCTTTCCTAAAGAACAACTAACAAAAGGAATTAAATATCTACTATTAAATTTATTAAATCAGAAAATATCGGTAGATAGTCTTTGTTGGTTATTAATGATAGATGGTAGTGCTTGGGTCTATGCTCAGGAAGAGTTTATTGCTGATATTCGGTATGATTTACAATTAATTGATGATTATTTTTCTGGACCCAGGACTTTATCCAAAAGCAGTTCTTACCCTGATTTTCCGTCTCGAAATGATTCACGATTCTATGATAAACCACCAATTAAAAAGGATTCATGGCAAGATAATTTTAAATGCCAAAAGGAAATTTGGGCAACTTTAATAAATAATTGGCAAGGTATTCAACAAGGATACTCTAAAAGGGAAGAATATCAACCTTTTGCTAAATTATTTGAAAAGTTCAAACAATATGATTTAGCTGCATATTTTTATCAAGTGAGTGATGGAATAGTTGACAAAGATTTATATTATGAAATAGCTGATCAACGAAATCGTCGCTCACCTGTTGTTTTTGGTCTAGAAATTGAACAAAAAAAGAATTTAATTGATCATGTCTTTGATTTTATCACCCAGGAGTATCCTGTGCCAATTCAATTTGTTATTCCCCTTTCACTATTCATCTTAGTCAGTGGTTGGTTTATCGGTACAAAAACTTGGCAACCTTATACTAGTGCAACTGAAATTGAAAAATCTTTGTGTAGTAAGACTTTCCAAGATGATAAAAACAAAGATATTAAAAACTGTCAGGTTATAGTTTTAGAGCCAGAGACAAGTTATAATTTTAATGAAATCAAGCGAGTAATTCCAGCAGTTGTGAATGATGTTGTTGATGAAAAAACAAAACAAGATCAAACATCTAACAACGTTAACAACAACAGTCAAGAAGCATCAACACCACCGCAAGAAAAAACAGAAGAAACTATAAGAAAAGAAGTCATAGACAAGCTGGAAAGAATTTTGAAAAATACAGAACTTAAATATGAGGATTTATCTCCTGGTAAAGAACCGACAGATTTAAAGACTCAAAAGCAATGGGTGACAGCAATTTATAATTATCAAATTAAAAAGGATGTAGAATATCAAAAAATTGCAGGTAATGGGAATGAAAACAATCAATGTAACCTGCAAATATTCGGGAGATGTTTATGGCCATTTGGACAGAGCGATGCTCCTAATGATGTAACAGATGTAAAAAATTCTAACCTTTATAAGGGATTGAAAAAAGATATTTTAGCAGCCATGAAACCATAACAAAGCCGGGGAATTAATTCCCCGTCTCAAAGCTCAAGTCGGTTAAAACCGACTGGGAATTTAAAGACAGGGAGTAAAAATAAAACATCTCCTTCAACCCCGAAAACACCGGAAAATAAATCCCCTAACCCACAAACCGATGACATAGGGTTAGAAAATCCCGGAAATTAGTCGGTTTTAACCGACTTGAGCTATTAGACAGGGAATTGATTCCCTGTCCAATTGACTTTTATTACTCTGGAGGTTGATATGAAAATTCAATTTGTTATTCCCCTTTCACTATTCATTTTAGTCAGTGGTTGGTTTATCGGTACAAAAACTTGGGAATCTCATACTAGTGCAACTGAAATTGAAAAATCTTTGTGTAGCAAGACTTTCAATTGTCCAAGCCGGGGAATTAATTCCCCGTCTCAAAGCTCAAGTCGGTTAAAACCGACTGGGAATTTAAAGACAGGGAGTAAAAATAAAACATCTCCTTCAACCCCGAAAACAC
>JACCDP010483448.1_pt1 | contig 18755 bp, 22 predicted proteins | sample 7445841 | NCBI WGS metagenome assembly JACCDP01 (sample SAMN15323441, study PRJNA562643) | freshwater metagenome | isolation source: river surface water | place: USA:Blue River Watershed | collected 2017-08-17
CTCGCACTTATAGCGGTTGCGACACCGATCACCCCACCGACAACGCAGTGCTTCCTTCTCGTAAGTATCAGTATATCGTACATGGTGTCCGCGTAGAACGAGGTTGCCTATTTGTATGGTATACTCGCCCTTGTCAAAAGTCAAATATGTATCAATTGCTACGAACCGCGAGTTTTGGAGCTTCCTGAGTTTCGCGGCTACTTCTTCAACCGCCGCATACATTTCATTCAGCTGATCCTCAGTAAGCGAGTCCGCCGAGTCAAGTATTTCAGTCAGCGTTAGATCCATAATCTATGATTGATTTAAGGCAAAAGCCTCTTTACGACTGAAGCCGCGGGGTTGAACTCCAACTTAGCTCTCATAAAGTCAGACACAAGGAACGATCCGAGGAACAAAGGTAGGATCACTCCAATGGCTCCGGTTGCCGCCTGAAAGTTGGTGCTCTTGCTGAAGCCGACGAACATATAAATAATGCTGATCAAAATGAGCACAAGCATTGAGGCTTGTGATACGTATTTAGCGATCTTGACCGAGGACATTTCAACTCCGCCCCTGTAGCTATTCGTAAAGATATCGTCGTCACCTCCGTAAGTTGTCATATATATTCATTCAAAAATAATTTGGTAATTAATTAGGGCTTGGCTTGTCCTGCTACGCAGGACTGCGCCGCCGCAAGCGGCAAGGCTTCGCGCTCAGTTTAGAGTTGAAATTGTAAAAGAATAGAATCTATGAAATTGGAATCAGAGTCAGGCCGCTGGTGGTTATTGCCGCGGCTGACGCGCATTCATTCATATGATTGAGTCCGAAATCCGGATCAGGCCGCTGGTGGTTATTGCCGCGGCTGACGCGCCGGATCATACGATTGAGCCCGGAATCAGGGTCAGGTCGCCGAAGGCATGCGGTCCATAAATAGCAGGCAAAAAAAAGACATTCAAAGATAAATAGCATAGCTACTCTCCTCAAACGGAAATCAATATCACAACTCCTCCGAGTGCGGTAGCCCCGCGCAACGCGCCTCAAGCGGGGGGATCAAGCGGAATCAATCGCGCTACCCATCAAAGACACCAACGTTTGAATGGACTGATTATTTTGACAGCCGGGTGTTTGACTGATCATATCACGTAGCTTAGCGGCTAACTGCTTAAGCTGCATTCGCGACACCGCATCAGTATTCTCAACCGCAAGATCCAATACAAAGTTCTCAAAGAATACGCCGGAGTTCTTATTGTTGCGGACACTCTCACGATAGTACTCGTTGAATTTCCGGTCCAATAAATCAGTTGCGGATTCAATAATCTTGAATGCTTTGTCAAATCCGGGCATCTTAGCCTTGGCCGCCTTAATGGCCTCAATGAATAGCTCGCTCAGCTTGCGCGTGTCAATGTCAGGGCTCGTTGTGATATCAAAGATAATAGACCCATACATGTAAATGTAGAATAGGAATTTGAGCACGTAGCGGCGCTTGGTTTTACATATGTTGCGGTGAATCCAAATGTATTTAAAATCAATAACTTTTGAAAAAGATAAAGGCTGCATCCGCTGTAATTCATTGATAAAATTCCAATCCGGCTTCATTACTTTTTTAGGGCTATAGTGCTTGGAGTGATACCGCGAGTGCTCCGAAATATCTAACTTGGAAAACTCTTCTTGGTGACAGCTGATCAAGGAAGCATTGTGCTGTTTGAGCGAGCCGCATGTAGCTACGATATGCTGTACTGCTTTGGATTCTTTGATCTTTTTATACTGCGCGAATAGCTTCTTCCTGTAAGAATCTACAACTTCAGTCCGGCCTTCCATTTGCGCCTGATAATAGGTAATTAGATCAGGAAATATATCAGCCGACGTGTAGGATCGTACCAATACGTCTATTTCAAGCTCAGCTGAGCTATCCGCTACGAAATTACGGATTTCGTCCGAATCGTATACGGTACTACCGAGTAGGTCGCTCTTGACAAAGCTGTTGAGTACTTTGAGGTACCTAAGTACGCAATTCTTGATTTCCACGATTTTTGGAATGACGATATCCGGATCCGCCTCCTCATGCATGCCGGTCATTTGGTCCAGCAATTCGCCGAGCTCCTTGTAGTTGCCGAGGTCTTGCTTTGCGATCTTGACTTGCTTTACCTTACTCATATAAGTATATATTTTTTTAAAGCGTATTAAACTATATAGAATTATATGTCGCAAAAACTGACCTCAAGACAGATGAGCTCTATGCTTGACAAAACTAAGATCCTGGATCGTAATCTACTCCGCATACTTAAAATCGCACAAAAAATAAGCTCGCAACCCGCGAAGATTGCCTGGCTGCGGAATGAAATTTCTATTGGATCACTCAGTGATCCAACGTTTATCATGAACAAAGTGAAGTGCCGAATAACCGATTACTCTAATAAAATCCTGGCTAAGGACGAGCAATTCTTCCTAACTACCAATACCTACATGGAGGAAAAATTTGATAAAGACGAGGAGCGCGAGTTTGTAATCGCATTCATTAGGATGATCCAAAAGAGCTTCGCCGACGCGTCAGTTGAAAACCGGACTATTGTTTGGAACTACTTAACTGAGCTGACTAATGCTGTACTGGAGTACCGGGACATTGATCCGAACGATCCATTTCGTCTTCCGAAGTAAGCGCCGATTCCTCCAACTCGTCGTAATGCGGGTTAAACTCGCTCCATTCATTTTTTTTGTGATAATTATAGATATTCATACAGATTCCGTAGATATGCTGTACTTGTAGTACAAATTGACCCATATGCGGATCCTCGCTGATCTTGTTGCGGATTTCGTCAGAAAGGACCGAATAGTACAGATTTACCGGAATGCCTTTAATGATGTGGACCATTCTAATGCCGGGTGATGTAATGATATCGTACAGCTCGCTGTGTATGGTCGTCATACCGCGCGGGAACTTCAAAAATACTTCTTTTAGATGCTCAATGCTACTTGGTAGTTTGAATTCACACTTATCGTAGTCTTCAATCGCAATGTCAAGACACTTTATAATCGCGGCTCGCTCTTCCGGATCCATAATGAGGACAAACTTGATGCAGTTGACGAGCAAATTAATGTTGTTTTTGATAAGCGCAAAACAGCGAAAGTTATCGTGATCCGCCGCAATGTTAGCAGGGGTAGCCGGATTGGAGTCGTCCAGCCGCGCCGCCTCTTCGTACCTTTTGCTGATCAGCTCAAAGAAATCAAGCCAAAATACCATATCTTTATCGTGAGTTTAAGTGGAAGACCGGAAAAGGTACTTGCGGAAGTCGCGCATTAGATCGTCGTTAATGACTGCCTTGTTGCTCGTAAAGTATGCCAGCTCAGTGCCGGCCAGCCGCGACATTATATAGTAAAGAGCATATGTGCCGCATGAATGGTTGTCTTCTTGGTACTGAACGCGGCTGACAATAACGGGCTCCACCGGCTCATTAAGCTCAATGCTCCACTTGACAGCGGTCTTAGTCATCCATTCTTCAATTTCCGGTAGCGGCCACTGCCCTGAGGAGTTAAAGTACTCAACCGTATAAGGCTTCCGCGAAAAGTCGCCAAAAACCGCAAACCAATGAATGCCGTTTCCACTGCTGTAATCAGTGTTAAATACAACGCCCCATGTCGTTTTGCCAGCGCTCAGCTCCTTACTGATATCCAAATTAGTCAGGTTTTTGCGCGGCGGCTTAAAGATCTCAAAGTCGCGCATATGGAAATCAATATGTAAAAACGAATCGTACTTCTTTTCAACCTGATCAAGTACGTCGTCTATATCAAAGTTGCTCAGCCATTCGGTCTCGCCCTTCGGAGCGGCGGGTTTGAAAAACTCTTTAATGATATGCTGTCGCTCGGTGTAGCTGATCTCGTCGGACCGCTCAATTACGCAAATCTCGCTGTCACAGCCGGTCCGCTTCTTGAGTTGCTCAAGGGCGGCCGCGGCGTTTTTGACCGCATGTCCAAGCATCTTTTGGAGGTAATCAGTTGAGGTACACACCTTCCGGTCTATATGGTGCGCGCAATCGCCGCTGGAGTGGTCAAACTTATACGGGTTTCCTTTAGGAAGACGAAGCTCCTGACTGCTCTTCATATATCATGCTCAATAATATACGATATAGCATCCATATTCAACGCCGTTTGAGTATAGTATTCTTCAATGGATTCAATGATCGGAAGCTCCTTATTGTAGAAATCTATGAGGTGACTAATATGATTCTTGAGGGTGCCGTCCTTCCAATCAACTGATTGTAATCGTGTGAGCTTTGGATCGGACATACTAAAGATCCGCACGTATACATTTTTAAGATCAACCGGCGGAAGCTGCGTGAATAGCTTTGACACGGGGAAGTCCAACAATAGAAGTAGCCGCTCCATGGGTTGATAAGGACAGTAGCCCTTGTAGTCGTATTCAATATCTTTGAATACCTTTCGGTAGTCCGCGAGGTCGGGGTCGCGATCTGACATTAAAAAGAATATAAGCGGCGAGCTGGTCTCAACCGCATGCGACAGATCCGGTGGATCCAATCCTGCGAGTTTGAGCGCTGCTACTATATTTTTCTCAATCAGCTTTCTCCATGCGTGAAATAGAGTCTCCGCGCAATGATCTATAGGACTGGACAGTCGGAATGCGTCTATGGGGGTTGAGTTCCGGATTGCTTCTATAGCTTCTTCGTTGGATTCAAACGCGCTGGCGGCTCCGGTAGCTTTGCGAGCAAACGCGCGTAGTAGGTTGTCTTTACAGTCTTCCAATTCCTTCCATTCGGCGGTCAGCATACGGATTTTGTCTTTGACGCCGCCTAAATTCAGCTTCTTTTCTTGACCGCGGCCTCCGGTAGTAAGCCGTATAAAGGATGACATATATAATGAAAATAGATATTTTACGCGACTTCGTAGATAAGCTACCGGAGTCCGCGGCTCAGCGTTCGGTAGAATGGTATGCGGGTAGACGGACGACGATTGGAGGTAGTGAGGTAGCTTCTGTTCTCGGTAAGAATCCATATTCTACTTTTAAAAGAGTTGTTGCTCAAAAGATCGGCTTGGATAACTTCCGCGGCAACATAGCTACTATGTGGGGGCAGTTCTTTGAAGACCATACTAAGCGGATCTTGGAGCGCGCTACTCTTGACCGCATTTATGAGGTCGGCACGGTAGAGGCGTTTGTCAAAAATCATAAATTCAGTCCGGATGGGCTGACCGTCATTCGGGGCGATTCATATGAATCTGAGCAAATCGTGCTTGTTGAAATCAAGTCTCCTTACCGGAAGCTGTCTCACGGAGTACCGTCATATTACATGCCGCAACTACAATCGGGACTCGCCAACCTTGACCTATGCGATCATGCTCTATTTGTCAATGTAATATACCGCAAATGCGCACTGACTGATTTCAATACTACGGCCGCACACAAAGAGCTCCAAGGCGAGCTACCCTTTACTGAGGTTGCGGCTATGGGGATCAGTTGGATCGTCGCGCCGGCGTCGCCTGACGACGGGATCAGCTTTGTAGACCACCACGACGTCTTGATTCGGGAAGACGATCCGGAAGGCAGCGTCCGGTTAGCCCGGCAACTTGAGCAGCATGTGGACTTCGGAAAGTGCGGCATTCGCGGCACGACATACCTATTCAATCAGCTGATTGAGCGTAAATATACTACTTATGAGGGCGATTTGCTACTCTTTAAAGAATTCATGAGCTCGGCCGCCATTGACGATCCGGCTCAAGTATCGGGCTTCTTTGAGCGGCAGCGAAGCGCGTGTCTTGAGCATTGCGAATTAAACGGGCTTGTACTCATTGGATATCTTCCGTGGAAGGCATTTTCAATTGAGGTAGTCCGGGTAGAACGCGACCTGGAGGCTATTGAGGAAATCCGCATTCACCTGGTTGCGGGGCTCAACGTGCTTAAACTCATTAATGAGTCGGAAGATCCGGAAAAAAAATATAATGAGCTGTTTTGCTCGGACACCAAATTCCGGCTCCTTGATTACTCCACATCGGACTCCGCGTCGGACTCCACTGCTGATAGAACTGATTCGTCCTCGGAGGCGACTGCGGATCCGGCTACTTCGTCGTCGTCGGATTCTTCGTCATCGTCATCATCAAGCTGCGAGCCTTCGCTTTCCGCGTCGCTGTCCTCGGACTTGCTTTGAACAGCCTCGCCCTTCTCCATAGGCTTGGTTACGAGGCGGTAATCCGGAATCTCTCCGCAAACGGGATTCTTTTTTTTAATGCGGATCACATCGCCTACCTTAGGTCTTAAGAATTGAAGCTGGGCGTCATTCAGCGCGATCCGCTTGAGGCTGCGGACGGACACGTGTAGCTGCCTGGTGATCTCCGTTTCAATCTCTTCTTGAGTCATGATTTCATGAAGTCCGCAATGTGGGCCGCGTCCGGGCTCAATATTGAAGTGTTTCAACTCATAGATAATGATCTGATTTCTGGTACGTAGATTGCTCTCCTGGATAAACTTATTGATTGAGCTGGTCAACGTAAATGGAATGAATATGATCACTTGACGATAGCTCCGCGCCAAGCTTTGATCTATGAGGCTGCGGAAGTTGCCTAAGTTAGCGATCATTTTGCTGGTCTCAAAGAAGAAGTACGCGACATATTGATTCAATATATTGTGACCAATGTAGCTTCCGCTTTCTCGCTTTTTATTGTACGCTTCCTGGGTCAGCGGGGTCAAATCGCCATACTGATCTTTGAGCATTTTGATCACCAACTGGTACTGGTGCCATTGATTTGTGCTCATTTGATATATAATTATGCCATATTCACATTTTAAATAGTGAATTTTTTATAAGTAAATAATGGAAATGGTATCCGACCCGATCAAGTGTATTGAATTAGCTATCAAGCTCTTCAAAGAGCAGTCCATCCAAAATGTCAACGTCAATAAGTATGTTCGTGGATTTGGAATCAACAAAAAGTTTGACAAAGCGAATATCTTTGCGCTGAAGAGCAACTTGGAGTTCCAGCTGATCCAGCTGTCCAACGCGCTTGATCAGATTAGCGAAATTGAAGAGTTCGTCAAGGCGCAGGTTGAGGAATTGGATATTCAGCTTACCAATCTTGAAGAAGCGGATAACATAGAGTTAAACAAACACTACTCTACGGCTCTACTTGGATTTGACAGCAGCGCGTCTTGGGCCGAAGAATACGAGCGCGAGTCTTACCTCCAGAAAATGGTAGCCGAGTTCAGCAAGCAGACGTCAGCCGCTCCGCCGAGCGCAATGACTCAGGTTAGCGCCTATGAGAAGGCCGACCTTGGATTTGGATTCAACTTGCCTGTAGTCAAGAATCTTGATGACGTACCTCAGTGTATGTACTACTATAAGGGCGCTGATGACGAGGGTATCTATATTTGTATTACCAGCGAGTTCTATGTCAAGATTCCGTTTCCCGACGTAGACTCCAATCCGATCCCGGACTCCGTGATCCGCTGCGAGCACGGAGACCGTGAGACTTGCGACCGCAAAAGGAGCGAGCCGGCTAACGTCAGCGACTTTGAAAGGCTGCTCATGGCGAAAAAGGGTAAGTCCCCGATCGTCAAAACCGCATGCGCAAAGGTACATACTGGCGAGTCTTTTCATAAAGTGGGCTCCTCACACCGATGCTACAACATTCCTGGATTTGGAAAACACAGCGGACTTGAAAAAGACTTGGTCAAGATCCAGCGATCCGATATCAATACTATGCTGATGTATGCGCTCAGCGATGTCTTCCTTGGGGCCTTGTGGTTTCAGCGCAACCATAAGGAGAGAACTGTGATGAAAGACATTGATAAAAATGTTTAGTCGTAGAGATATTTTTTTTCGTAGGTATATGCAATTTGAATTACTGTTGGCGATTTCAGTTCTTTTTATATTAGATCTACCAGTTCCGGCCCGATTGATAATATTAATCATGTTTGCGCTTCTATTGCGGCCCCGTTGGCGGCCGCGCAAAACGGCCGCTGAGCCGTCAGTTGAGCAGATTAGACCGCAACCATTAGACATGTTCAATACTTATCAAAATAACGACTTTGACGCGGCATTACGAGACGAGCGCATGACGTATTCCGCCGGCATGGAGTATCCTGAGTACATGGTTGATGCTATTAGCGCAGTCTATACCGGAAAGGAAGAAAGCGCCGATGATGCATGCGCACGGCGGCAAAGGTACATGCAAGAGCAGTCGCGCGAGGCTATTGACAACCGAGCCTGCATGAATCCTAACTCATTCCGAATGTACTTTGGTGAGGAGCAAGAGACCGCTGAAAATATGTCCTGGTGGGGTGTTGATCAGGCTAACTATTCTCACTAAAATAACTAATTATATATATGGATTACACACAGTACGTATCTCCTAATGAATCCTGGAATATGAAAACGGTTGACATAATGCGCGAGGTTTGCGGAATTGCTCACCAGGATATAGGGCGCCGGCTTACCAAGTCCGAGTTGGAGCTCATTAAGCGCAACGTACAAAAGACCTCACCACGAGGCTTCCAGAGTCAAAAAAAATACATAGAGCATTTGGTAAAGACTTCAGTACGTGAAATCAGCCGAATCCAATTGGACGACGGCGTCCAATATGACATTCACGAAATGCAAAAGACTCTTATGCGTGAGGATGAGTCGCAACAGGGCGCCGGCAATCCGATCAACCAGGTGCTCAACACATTCAATCCAAGAATTGACATTTCAGGCTTCCTTGGTGTGAAAACGATGAGGGATATCTCAGCAATTGTCGCGCCGCAGACTGCAATTAAACAGGCTCTAATAGTCCTTGACACCAGGTACCGATCAACGGACACCGACGGTACCAGCCTGTTTAGGTGGTCACTCTCGTCGTCTATCCAAACGACTACGGGATCAGTTAACAATATCAACCCTATCCGGAATCTTGTATCTATTCTTGCTTATCCGATCCGGATTCCTTATAGTACCTCCGCCGATTCATACTATAGCCGCATTTCTATGAATATAGTGGAATTCAACTCACAGGCCGCGATCATGAATGAAAACGGGTACATTCACTTCATGTTCCGGCAGAGGCGCGACGGCAATTTCATTGAGCTTGACCCGTCTTACTTCAACGACGGCCGCATGGAGTTTGCTACTCCAATCAATGCGATCAATACGCTTACTATTCGTTTTGCGAATCCGATTCAGACGATATCTTTTAAAGAGGACCGCTCTAACGCGACTGTATTCCAGTACGGATCCGAGACCATTATCCGGACCAACAACATTCATAATTTGAATACCGGAGACTTGGTTATCTTTTCAGATTTCACGACCGCAAACTCGTCCGGCGACTACGTTGTGATTGGCGAAATAAACACTAATGAAGGAGTCAACATTGACGTATCTAATGCTTTACCTAATCCGGCAACTGACTTCAGTATTGATATTGACACGTCTTCATTATTTGCGGCCGGCGCGGGTACAGTAGCGGTTGTAATCAATACAAAGGTAGTGGTTGGAACCGGAACCGTATTTCAGAGCTTCTTCCGATCAGGAGATGTAGTCGTGATCGCCGGCAACAAGTACACCATTGCTTCAGTTTCTTCAGACACTCAAATGACGCTGAGGACAGACTACGGCGGGATTACGGCGTCCGGATTAGCATACACCAAAGACAACCGCGTATCCGGTATGCAATTCCTGTGCTACTTCGCGTCGCAAAGGATTTTTATTCCATTGATGTTGTCCTACATTGACGCTAACCTAAGTTAAAGCAATATAATAGTATATGAGTGTTGAAGAAGAACTGATTCCTACGGAGCCTACTACAGAGCAAAAGAGACTGACCCCTCAAGAAGCGCAAACTCAACTGATTGCTCAATTGGATGAGATTGCTGTCCAGCAAGAGGAGAACCGAGCAGCATTGCTCAACGCGGCCTCCTTGTTGTGGCGCGAGCTCCGCGCTGAGGTGTTGGAGTTAGCGGCTGAGGCCGGCCGCGACCCTAAGAGTCCATTCAAGCGCGAGGCTATCCTTAAGTTGCTACCCGAGGTGGAGTTGCGCGAAAATAACATTTTCCAGCTGAGCAATATCCATTCCAGTACGCAAAAAAAATTGACCGCGGTTGAGCGTCTTCTATGATGACTCATAGCTTTCTATAGAAATCATAGCGCTGATATCCAATGACCGATCCGGCGAGCTCAGCTCCAACTTAATAGGCTTATTTTCGTCAATATAAATGTCTATCATTTCGTTAGGCATACTGGAGCAAAACGGCCGCAGGAATTCCGAGCGGAAAATCACGCGGAAGATGTGATCCTCCGGTACCTTGGATATGTAGACGGTTTGTAGCTCTTTTTTTTTGTTAGGATGGTCTTGCTCCTTAGGAATTTCATAAGTTGTACCGATGGTACCCTCAATGGTGTGAAATGACATGAAAACAGGCGAGTTGGAGTCCTCCTGTACAAAAGACATGACCCGTACATTCTTCTTAAACTCAGTGAGCGTCCGCTTGAGGTACTTGATGCCCATTTTGATGAGGATCATATGGTCCGTATCAATATGATCAAACGTATCCGAGCCGTCGTACTCGTCAGTCAGGTTGATGCTGTACTTTTCAATAACACCATTTGACGGGGTCAGGCGGACAACTATGGAATGCCGGTTATCCTTATGACAGTATAGGCGGAAATCCTTAAACTTTGCGTCAATCTTTTTAGTGATTGAGGCGAAGTCTTGACAGTCCACCGCAATGGACAGCGGCTCCTCACAATAGTATGAGCCGACCTTAGTACAGTCAAAGACGCAGCGCATGGAGGACTGACTGTGATTTGCGCGACTATTGATAATGATTTTGTCCTTGTAAAAGGTAATATAGTTGCGGTCCGCGTTCATTTTTTTGAATATTTGCCATATGTACTTAATGAATAGCGGCATATCATATACGAATTCAATACAGTTTGCCGGATCCTCAGGCTCTTTTACGATTCCGCGAATGACAGGCGGATCTCTTACTACCTTAGGTCGTCCAGCATTGCGCTTCTCTTTCTTGTCCATTATATAAGGAGGTTGTCTTAAACGCGATTACCTCCTGTACGAAGAAATAGAAGAGGACGGCGATCATAGCGATCAGTACTGCGAATAGGTACTGATTGACTTGACGAGATCCTCCAAACAGCGCGGGACGTTCCTGAAGTCCGTATGCCTTTCGTAAGGTAGGAATCAGCTCAATCATTACTTTTTTATATCTTTCCAATGCTTCGCTATTACATGTATTTGAAATAGACGTACCAGCTCCAATAGCTTCGTCTATAACTGTCTTTATACGAGCTTCTTCTGTGAGTTCTTTGATATCTTCAAGAATGTAGCGAATATCCTTTACCATTTGTATTTCAAAATCACAGTCTTTGAAATAGGCTAACTTTGAAAATATGCGCATATTGTATGCTCCCAGTACGTAATGACTCAGTTTAGTCAACTTGAAAATGTCAAGCATATCTTTCGTTAAAAAGTCAATTTCTCTCAGTTGAAATGCGGTTTTCGCATCTATATCAGTCCGCTCAGTGGATCCGGAATACATTGCGATCAACGACGTCTTCACTATAGCGGTCCTCATCAAACTCGCGTATTCAGGAGTTTTTTTTTCCAGGGTAGGTCGTAAGAATCGTAATAGGCGCTCTGAATCTACTTCTTCAAAACGATTGAATTCTAAAGAATCGTCTTCCAAAGGGTACTTTTCTTCATATTCTATAGGGGCGTCTACTGGACTCATATCAACTATAGCTTTCTCCTCAGCAGACCGTCTAACCGGTCCATCTTTTCCATCTTGTCCATCTCTTCCAGCAGGTCCAGCAGGTCCATCTTGTCCATCTCTTCCAACAGGTCCAGCAGGTCCAGCAGGTCCAATAGGTCCAATAGGTCCATCTCTTCCAACAGGTCCAGCAGGTCCAATAGGTCCAATAGGTCCAATAGGTCCATCTCTTCCAACAGGTCCGTCTTGTCCATCTCTTCCAACAGGTCCAATAGGTCCGTCTTGTCCATCTCTTCCAACAGGTCCAGCAGGTCCAATAGGTCCATCTTGTCCAGCAGGTCCAGCAGGTCCAATAGGTCCATCTTGTCCAGCAGGTCCAGCAGGTCCGTCTTGTCCATCTCTTCCAGCAGGTCCATCTTGTCCATCTCTTCCATCTTGTCCAGCAGGTCCTTCCCGTATCTTCGGTGTATCAATGTAGCTAATATCTTCAGTATACACTGGAATCTGCCTCAAATCAGTATATCTGATTGCTTTCAAATATTCTTTATCACGATCTATAGTCATTTTTGCCTTGATATCAACTATTGACATCTCTCCAGCACCATATATCGGATATGACTCTATTATATTATCAAATATAGCTTCCATATACCTGCTCGGAGTTAATTTTATCGGAGCAAATCATTAACTTACGAGTACTTTGCTTATTGACGGCTGTATAAAGGATAATAACGAGGAGGAGTACAATACATATTACTAAAATAGCATATGCTAAAGTCATACTTTTCGCCAAACCTCCCCTTGCCAACATTGGTAGTGTTGTTTGTACCGGCGACGGTGTAACAAAATTTACCGACCTTGATATAGGAGTCGTATTTACAACATAAGGAGCAATAGCTGAATTATCTCCAATACCATAATCTTGCTGATTATTCGCACTAAGTGTGTCGGAAATAAGATCAGTACCCGGTGTATATGTTTTTCCATCACTCGTTGCGTCTTGAGGTAAATCATCCTCAAGTTCCGGCATGTCAGGAATATCATTATCCTCAATAGGCTCAACTTGCTTGTTCTCTTCTGAAGCAATAGCTGGTGCTGGCTCAGCTTGCTTGTTCTCTTCTGAAGCAATAGCTGGTGCTGGCTCAACTTGCTTGTTCTCTTCTGAAGCAATAGCTGGTGCTGGCTCAACTTGCTTGTTCTCTTCTGAAGCAATTGCTGGTGCCGGCTCAGCTTGCTTGTTCTCTTCGGGAGGAGCAATGGCTTGTGCTGGCTCTACGATCCTTCTATCACTCATGTCCACTTTTTCCTCATAGTTCACAGGCGGTGGAGGACCTCTATTAAGCTCTCCAAATATAGAATAATCTGAGTCGTCCTTACGAGGAAGTTTAAACTCAGGTGCTTTGTGAGCAGTAGTGGAATATGACATACTTATATCTTCAGTATTTAGGTACAAATCATTGAGTTCCAGCTTCTTTTTTTTCTTCTTTCTTTCCTCCTCCTGAATACTCGTATACTTAGCCTTCAGGTCTACAATTGAAACGCCGCGCGTGTCGTATTTTGGATCCGCTTTCTTGATCTCTTCAATGATATCCATATATACATGTCCAAATTTATTTTATCAACGACAGTTTGGACAAGCTAACCTTGCGCATGACGTCAATAAAAATGTTTGAATCCTGGCTAATGAGCTTCTCAAGTATGCTGACCACGACTCGCTCAAACTTGGTCTTTAAAGCATTTAGGTTTTCGTCCTCCGGCTGCATGCCGCTAATGTAGTCATTAAAGGCGTCCCCAAGCTCTTTGAAAAAGGAGCGCTCAAAATAGACCAACTGAAAAAGGAATGTCATTTGAGCCTCTCCAAGGTATGCGGCAACGTCATACGTATTCTTTTGGAAAAACTCATGGAATTTATGAGTTAGCGTCTTTTTGGCAATCTCTTTGTACTTCTCATTGGCAAACAGCTCACGCAACATAGAAATGTCTTTTGGATACGTTTTAGGCAGCTTCTTAACAAACTCGCTACTGATCTCCAAAAACAGGCTATTGATTACATCTCCAACCATGATATCTACAGCGGGCACCTCGTCCACTTTAAAAGCAACGTCAAGAAACATGGAGTCCTTGGCCGCCCGGATCGCTTTCAGGTTGTAGTTGTCTCTTTTTGGATCTTTATCTTGGTCGTACAAATTTTGTAGGCTCGTCTTGAACAGGTGAGTCGGGCCGCCCAAGAATAGGCTCATCGGGCTGTACTTATCGGAAGTACACCGCAGCACTACCGCCTTCTCGCCGTTAGTCTTGTAGAATTTGATATTAAAGCACCACTTACTCTTGGTGTCGGATATGGTCAGCGTCTTAAATTGGTTGATCAGGGCTTCCGTAATACCCGCATTCTTGTCAATGGACTTTGATAGCAGCCCAAAGATATCATACTCAATAGGGTACTCAATTACCTTATAGATCACCACCAAATCAATACCTTGCTTGTTAAGGCAGCTTGATAGCTTTTCAATTGACGCAACGTCCTTCGGGCCTACGCGCAGCACCTCAGCAAGCTCGGTCAGCGGCCGCGACGCACTCAATGGAGTAAGTCCAAAGTTAGTAAGCGGAATCTCCGGATTCGTCTTTACAGCTGAAACGCCGCGCTGTAGGATCCATTTTTTGTCTTCCTCAACGAGCCGCGATACAAGGTTAGTCATGTCAAAGCGGCGATCCTCAGCATATCTTTTTAAGAGCCTATTCATGACATCAACATAAAGGTCCGCCGTCAGCGGATCCACGCGGAACTCCGCCTGTAGCTTCAGCACTTCATCATTCAGTAGCTGTAGAATTGCGTCCGCAAAGATATCCTGTAGCTCCGCGAGTATAAGGTGGCTGCGCGTAGAGGCCCGCGCATTCATATCAACCAATTGGTGCTCCTCACGAATGAGGTGCCCCATGGTACTCTGTGTCACGAACGTCTTCATTTGCTTCCCAAAGCGGCTTTTCACGAGCCGCACCACCTCATCAACTGACTTAGCAAACTTGACCAGGCTTGACCAAAGGAAGAAGTAGTCTGATATACCAATTGAAACCTTGATTTTGCTGAGCTTTTCAAAGTTTTGATTGGCGGCGTCCCGCATGGCCTCAAGCTCCTTATAGGACTCATCTACGCTTATTTCCCGGATCCGATCAATCAAATTATCCAGTTTTCCTAAAACCGGCTTGTATAGCTGAACATACTTCTTGAGGTTTGCGTCCATATATATAAAGCTAAAATGTATATATATGGACCGCGCATCTTACGTCAACGTAGAGCCTAACATTCATGGCGAGGCGCAACACACAAAGTATACGTACTACTTCTATATCGTTATTGCCTCTATAGCAATCCTGTTGCTCATTCTTGTATTCTACTATGTCACAAAAAAGAAAGAGGTGCCGGTTGTGCTACCTCCTCCTCAAATGCAGCAATTTTATAGGGGGCCGCCTATGCAGCCTCCAGCTCCAATGCCTGCTCCCGCACCGGCTCCCGCACCGGCTCCCGCACCGAAGAAAGCCGAAGAACCAACCATTCTTGAGACTGAGAACGCTCCTCTTGAATTGAACCTTGACGACCCGGAAAGCACGCATAAAGTGGTTTACACCCCGAGTCTTGAAGAGATTGACGAGACCAAAGAATCAGTATATAAAGAAGCAACCCGCGACGACTTCAGCTTTGACGAAGACAACTAAATGCCTCATTTTTTTTTGCGTTAAAGAAGTCGTAGGCCCTCAAAAAATAAGGGCTCTTAAATGAATAGCATATTGTATAATGACAGCAACAATGGTAGAAGCAATCGTATCCGAAGACGTAAACATGACTGAAGAGAGCCTTGAAGAGAAGAACCGCCGCAATCAAGAAAAGCATCTTGCGAGCGTTAACAACATCATTACCCTCCACGGAAGCCAGCCCGTCTTACATTTGAAGACCTCCAAGACCAAGGAAGCAATCAATGGATTGATCATCAATCCCGAGTCCAAGCTTGCCAAGGACGAGCTCAAGAAGGCCAAGGTCCTCGTCAACGCAGGCGAGCAGAAAGAGCTCACTGAGAAGAGACGCGCATTTGAAGCAAAGCACCCCGGAAGCAAATTCACTGAGAAGTTTGAGCCCGCATACAAGTACGAATTCAATAACATTTCACAGTCTACAAAGGAGCAGATCCGCCGCGCAATTGAGCGCGAGCAGGCCGCCGACAAGGAGAAGTATGCGAAGTCCATCGTCAAGAAGTGGAAGGAAGAGAACAAGAACAAGTACGAGAGCTTCAAGGAATTCAGAAAGAACGCCTTGGAGGCGGCCGAGAAGGCCGACGAGTCAGTACCTTCATTTGTTGATATTATGAATGCGTTTGACTCCGATCAGCTCAAGACATACTCCTTTGTATTCCGCGTTAAGACCAAGGTAGACGGAGAGTCTAAGGAGGCGCTATACCACAGCCCTACAAAGATTCCCGAGGAGAAGCGGTTTGACGTCTACAAGACCCTCCTGACCAAGGGCAACGTCCGCTTCAGCAAGTCGTCGCAGACTTACATTTCGCTCTTTATTGAAAGCCTCGCAAGACAAGTCGCATTCAACAGCTTGTACCATTCCAGGAGCCGCGGAGCTGAGAGGATTAGCTCCGAGAGCTTGTACTTGGTTGAGAATGTGGAGTTCCTCAAGAAGTTCGTTCCTCTTGCTGAGCTGATCCGCTTTACTAAGACCTATTCCGAGATCGCCACTCCAAAGTTCACCAAGGAAAAGAAGACTCGTCAGAAGAAGGAGGAGAAGCCCCTTAAGAAAGATACTACTCAACTAACCATTACTGAGAAGGTTGAGAAGATCATCAGTCAGGATCACTACGTCAAAAATCAAGTGAGCAACAACTGTAAGTGTGATATCGCGCAAGACCTTGGTGAAGGACCTGAGTCGCCTTACTACAGGATTAAGTACTCAAGTGCTTATGTTCAGTTTGTGTCGCAGATTATGGGAGAAATCGTGTACAAGATTGGTCGTATTTTGAAGACGCAGGTCAACGCCAGCAACTCCAGGACGATCAATCTTGAGCTCGTCAAGACCGCAATTGAGCACCTACTGATCACTATGAATGTGTCAGACGAAGATCTTCAAAGCACATTTGAAGGGTTGGACTCTAAGTTTGAAGAGTACGAAAGCTCCAAAAAGAGCAGTCCAAAAGCAGCTTGTGAAGAAGAGGAGTTGTAAGTTTGTGAGTTTGTGAGGGTACTCCGGCCTCGCTACGCTCCGGCCTACGACACTCACGGCTCCGCTGAGGTTGATCATTTGGTCTTTTTTTTGTGAGTTTTTTTAAGGTTGCGCGCTAAAATAAGCCTGTTGAAGCTGTCTATTGAGGTTGTAGATCGTTCTTGCGCGCCATTCTTGCGCGCTAAAATGAGCCTGCTGAAGCCGTATATTGAGGTTGTAAGCCGTTCCTGCGCGCTGTTCTTGTGCGCTAAAATAGCCTATTGGAGCTTGTAAGCCGTTTTTGCGCGCTAAAATAGCCTGCTGGAGTAGCCTATTGGAGCTTGTAAGCCGTTTTTGCGCGCTAAAATAGCCTGCTGGAGTAGCCTATTGGAGCTTGTAAGCCGTTCTTGCGCGCGAGAATGGCGCGCTGAAGTAGCTTGCTGAAGTAGCCATCCGTCCGCGACTACAGTTGACAAGTATATTTGAGCATAGCTGTGAGGGTCGTAGATTGGAGTACCCTCACAAAAATTGAATTCTGGAATGCTAAGTACAATCATGAGCTCTATTTGTAAGAAATGCCACATATTCATTCAAAGATCCAATCCACTTGACGGGATCAAATGTAAGGTCTGTAAATTTGAATACACCAGCAATGACTTCTTGACGGCGATCCGCAAATCCGGCTTATTATGTACTTGCGGCTCCACTGACGCAAGTATTCCTACCAAAATTGAAGGGTACGGTTTGTGTGAGTGCAATAAGTACCGGCGCTTACAACCCGATAGACCTGCTACGGTGTGTAAGATATTTGTTAAACGCTTCAATCCATTGGAAGGGATCAAGTGTAAGGATTGCAATAGCAAGTTCACCGGCAAGAATGCCTTTAAAGCAATTCGTAGATCCGGCTTGCTCTGTACCTGCGGCTCTACCAGCGCGCCGATTCCTACCAAACTTGAAGGGTACGGTATGTGCGTATGCGGCAACTACAGGCGAATCTATGAATGCGAAGCGGCACCTAAAGATGCAATATCCAAGAAGGTCAGCTTTTCCAAATACAAATCCATTTACATTATTCCAAGCGAGTAGTCTGAATAATCTTTTTTTTTCGTGAGTCAAATAGTACAATGGATAAATGATTCGCAACATTCACTATATTTCCGATCTTCACCTGGAAAGGAATGTGTTCAAGTTGATTCCTCCGGCCGGAGCTGTTAATACGACGCTCTTCCTTGCCGGCGACATTGGTAATCCTTGGAGTCCGTCCTACCGCGACTTACTCTTAAGCGCCTCCGATTCATGGAAATCAGTCTACCTTGTAGCCGGCAATCACGAGTACTGGAATCGCGACTACGAATGCGTGGACGATAGGATCCGCGAGGTTGCGGCGGCGAGGACCAACTTACACTTTTTGGATTGCTCAGGGCGGATTCAGGATGGAAAGCATATCGTTGGCGGCACTTTTTGGTCGTGGTATTCGCGGCCCGCTTCCGCGCGTCAAAAAAAAATCAATGCGGAGCACCTTTGGCAGCGGCAGCGGATTGAGTGGCTCATTAGGTCTACCGATTTACCTACCATTGTGATGACGCACCATTTACCGTCATTTAAGCTCATTCAGCCTCAATTCGCAAAGTATAATGCTGAAGGATGGGCGAGTCATTCCGACTACATGATGCGGTACCCGGTAGAGGCCTGGGTATGCGGACACTCGCACATTCGCTTTGATAAAGCTATTAATGGGGTCCGCGTCTTGATGGCGGCTCGCGGAAGTCAGGTTGGTGAGGCCGAGTTGTTGTAATATGATTGAAGTAATCATATTCAAAAAGTAGCACATAACATGGTGAGAATTATCACCATGATTGAAGTAATCATATTCAAAAA
>JACCDP011015317.1_pt1 | contig 18744 bp, 16 predicted proteins | sample 7445841 | NCBI WGS metagenome assembly JACCDP01 (sample SAMN15323441, study PRJNA562643) | freshwater metagenome | isolation source: river surface water | place: USA:Blue River Watershed | collected 2017-08-17
AGTGTCCCAGCGACGGCTACGAGTGCACCGGTGACCGCTACGAGTGCACCGGTGACCGCTACGAGTGCACCGGTGACCGCTACGAGTGCGCCGGTCACCAGCACCCCATTGGTGTCGTTGACGCCCACTGCAACGCGCCCAGTAACCAATACACGCACCCCAAGCCCATCACGTACTGCCACTCGTACGCAAACGCCGTCACGTACGCGCACGGCATCACGTACTGCCACCCCACGTCCCGATTGGATGACACGGGTTGGGAATGGTGACTTTGAATTGGGCAACCTGATTTGGCTCGAAAGCTCGAGTAACTATCCAGCAGTGATTGTCAATGATGGGCGCATCAAAGCGCGTTCTGGCAAGTACTATGCATGGTTGGGTGGCAACAACAATGAAGCATCACTCATCCAGCAGAGCCTGACCGTGCCAAGCGATGCCCCCTATCTGCGCATCTACTATATGCTTGCATCCGCCGAAAAGTGTGGCATGCGCTATGACACTGCGCAAATCACCATCAACGGTACCACTGTACTCAATGGTGACATCGAGTTGTGCAATCGCAACACGGTGCGTGCGTGGAAGGCCTTTACCGTTGATTTGCGTGGTTTTGCTACTCAAACTGTCACGTTTGATGTGCGGGTCAGTACCGACGAGTCAATTGTGAGTAGTCTGTGGCTCGATGATATCGGCTTTGTGCGGCTACCGACCGATGCCATCAACTACTACGGTAAACGCGTCAATACCAGCAATTATGCACCTGGAAATGTGATCCAACGCTAACGCACCTTCAGCCCCCCTGCCGAATGACTACGGGAGGGGGGCTGATGTATGTGCCGATTTTGACGAACCAATCTATGTCACTGTGGGGTGCAGTGCTGTGTGTGCGTGGATTTCGACGCTATCCAACAGGGCGTGTTCAGTGTATAGTGGTAGCAGACGACATAGTTTAGGGGTCATGCGTGTATTTCCAGCGGATAGTAGTCATCGGATTCTGTGCATTGTGCGTATTCATGGGGGTGACTCAGCGTATCCACGCCGAACCCGCACCGCCGAGTATTGTGGGGGGTGACGTCGCTGCACCCAACGAATTCCCGTGGCAAGTCGCATTGACACGCTATGGGAGTGCGCATTGTGGGGGGAGCCTGATTACGGCGACCTGGGTGGTGACTGCCGCACATTGTGTCACCATGGGCAGTGGTGGGCTACGGGTCGAGTTGGGTATCCACAATATCTGGAGCTTGGGCAGCAACCCATACCGTCAGTCCATTGCCATCGAACAAATCATCATCCATCCACAATACGGCAATACGCTCGACTACGGTGATTACGATATTGCGCTGATTAAATTACAAGCTCCGGCCGTACTGAATACGACGGTCAAACCGATTACACTTGCCTCGAGTATCCATGGTAGCCTGTATGCCCCGAGCTCGTTGGCAGACCCAATCACATGGCCCATTGTGAGTGGTTGGGGGGCGACCAGCTACAACGGGAGTTCATCGCAGCTGTTGCGTAAAGTCGCAGTCCCGATTGTGTCAAATACGACCTGTAACACAAATTACAGTGGTGGCATCACCGAGCGGATGGTATGTGCTGGCCTGCCACAAGGGGGCAAAGATTCATGCCAAGGTGATAGCGGTGGCCCACTCTTTATCAACGACAACGGCACGCCTGTGTTGATTGGTATCGTTAGTTTTGGCCAAGACTGTGCTCTCCCCAATTACCCGGGCGTCTACACCCATGTGGCTCAGCTCTATCCGTGGGTAGCAAATTATGTGCCGTTGGGTGCGATCCCCACCTATACACCGAGCCTGACGCACACACCCAGCAACACCCGCACGCCGAGCCCCACGCACACACCCAGCAACACCCGTACGCCGAGCCCCACGCACACACCCAGCAACACCCGTACACCGAGCATCACCCGCACGCCGAGCAACACGGCAACGGCCAGCCGTACGTTTACGGCTAGCCGCACTGCCACGATTACCATGACGCCGTCAATGAGTCGTACCTGGACACGTACGTCTACGCCCAGTATCACCCGTACCGCAAGCAATACGCGCACTGCAAGTAATACCCGTACCGCAAGCAATACCCGAACTGCAACGATGACACGGAGTATCACCCGTACAGCAACTGCTACATTTACAGCGACTCTTCAACCCGAGTGGATGCGCCGTGTCCCCAATGGTGGTTTTGAGTCTGGGAACACGGCATGGAGTGAAGTCTCTACGAGTTATCCCAATATCATTACCCGCGAAACCGTGGCGGTGGCGGCGCGTTCAGGGCAATACTTGGCGTGGTTTGGTGGTGCCAACGATGAAGTATCGGTGATTACGCAGACCCTACAGGTGCGTGCTGATGCGCAATTTTTGCGCATCCACTATGTGGCTGCGTCACACGAAGACGACTGCAAAGTACCCTATGATACCGCACGCATTATCGTCAATGATACCGTTTTGCCTAGTGGTGATATTACGCTTTGTAAAGCAAAAAACGTCAGCACATGGCGTGCATTAACATTCAATATGTCGGCATACGTCAATCAAACAGTCACCCTGCGCATTGAAGTGCGTACAGACGTGTCGTTTGTGAGTAGTCTGTGGATCGATGATATTGGCTTTGTACGAAATGCGACCGAGCCACTCACCTACTACGGCAAATCTGCTGGTGCATCCACCGAACTCCCCGCTAATCGCTAGTGTGGCGTTTTTGCAATACGATAAAAAGGTTCGACGAGTCTCAACTCATCTGCTGATATGTGCTGTTCGTCTTCGTAACACCACCACGCCGAAAGAATCATCTGTGCAAAGTTCCATAATGCGATGTGTTGTACAGAGACACCAAGAATTTCACTCATGATTGCGATACGGCGCCGCGTCATTTGCTCAATGTCGCCACTTGCTACCAACCGTTCAACCGGATTGCGCAAATAGGCACCACATTCGTAGGCGGCGTCACCCATTACTCCTTGTGGGTCAATCACCACCCAACCATCGTGCTGTTGCAGGATGTTGTAGTGGTGAAAGTCGCCATGGAGTGCATACTGGGCTGTCTCATTGCTCAGTGTGGCATAGATGTCGATGGCCCAATCCACGTGCTGTGGCGCGAATGGTGCACACGATGCACCAAGTGTTGGTTTGATGCGCTGGAGCGCTGCTCCCCACTGTTGACATGTGGGCAGAGTGAGGGCGCTGGTGTGCGGGCGGATGCTCGTCTGCATCAGCTGGGCGGCAATAGTGGTAGCCTGGTCGTCATCGGCTGGTATAGCATCGTAGAGTGTGGTACCCGGCGTGATGGAGGGCAACAAGATGGCCTGACGCGCCTCGTCCACGGCAAGCAGCGGCACGGCGCCATGCCCCGCATAATGGCGCAGCATCTGTATTTCCCCGGCAAATTCACGGTGGAGTGAGGTTTTGATGACCACCGGGAGCCCATCCACAATGCGGTGTGCCCGACACACATAATTAAAACTGAGCGGGAATGGTTCGTCGACTACCAGGTGCCACTGGTCGGCAAGTGCTGCAATATGCGTAGGCATGCTGTCGCACCACACACGTCCCCGTTCCCCATGCATGGCCACCATGCGCGCCACAAACTCATGTGGTAGCGTTGGTATCATCGAGGTGCTCTGCGACATAGATGAGTTGGGCAAGTCGACGGTCGAGGGCGTGGGTCTTTTGGTCCACAAAAATCATGAGTGGCCCATCAAACGGCGATACCTCGCATACGGTGACCACGTTGCCTGGGATGAGTCCGAGTGACGCCAAATATTGTAAGCGACTACTGTGGTGATCGCCGCGTACACGTACAATGCGCCGACACGTACCCGCCGCCATGTCTGCTAGGCTGGTGCGGGTATGCGGGGGCATCGTACCATCGTGGGCGGGGATAGGGTCGCCGTGCGGATCCATGGTCGGGTGCCCGAGTAAGTCCGCAATCCGGGCTTCGAATTTTTCGGAAATCACGTGCTCGAGGCGGTCTGCTTCGTCGTGGACTTCGTCCCATTTAAACCCGAGTGCCTCGACCAGGTAGAGCTCAATCAGGCGGTGGTGCCGCAGGACTTCGAGTGCGATTTGTTGTCCTGCAGGGGTGAGCGCCACACCATAATAGGGTGTGTGTGTGACCAGATGCATATCGGCCAGCGTACGCAACATGCCACTCACCGACGCTGGTTTGACCGCCATGCGTTGTGCAATCAGTGATGTGGTGACTTGCGCGTTATCGAGACTTATCTCATAGATGCCCTTGAGATAATCCTCCATAGCATGTGTGACGCGTGCGGTGCGTGGATCTGGTGCCGACATGGTACACTCCTACCCGTGCCTATGCCTAGTGTACCACATGCACTATGGTCAACGTATGCGCTGTGTCCACCACCACGTCACACTCGCACCGAGGATGCACAGGCTACCGATGCTCACCAAGAGTGGCACTGTCATACTGGAATTGACCGGGATACCACACACATACTGCCAAATCAGCGTTGGTGTGCGCATAATGCTGGAGATATCACGCGTATAGGCAACTGCGATGAGTACGAACATGAGTCCGAATCCTGCAACCATGGCCGTAATCATAGTCAGCAAAAATTGTTTTTGCATAGCGATTCCGTGATTGAGCGTCACGGTGGATGGTACCACCCACCGTGACGGTTGCAACAGTTACTTGATCGGCAACGGGACTTCAGGTCTGTACACGGGCGCATTGAATGTGGAGGCAAAGTCAACTGTTTCGAGGAAGACGGGCCCCCACGCCACAATACACAGCACCACCACCACTGCCAACCAGAATCCCCAGCGCTCGAGGAACAGGGGTGATTCAGATTCGACTTTGGTGTCGATGGGCGGGGCTTCGGCATAGTCCGTTTTCGATGCAAAAATACTCAACAACAGATTCGCAAAGAGCAGAATGCTGCTAATCAGTAATAGCACCCCACCAATCACGGATGCGTTGAGGTATGGGACTGCCTCTGCGTTGATATATGGTGCACTGCCCAAGTCGGTGCGCCGTGGTACCCCCAGCAACCCGGCTTGGCTGTAGGTGAAGCCAAACGAGAGCATCCCCACAAACCACGTGTAAATTTGCACAAGTGCCATTTTGTTGCTGTACAGCTGCTTACCTGTCACCATCGGGATTAGCCAGTATGCAATCCCAATAAATGTCATCGTGACGGCACCACCGAGGGTGGTATGGAAGTGTGCCGGAATCCACGATGTATTGTGCAAGGCGATATTGAGTGTCAACGAGGCGTTGACAATGCCGCTAATCCCACCGACCACAAACATCAACATGCCGACGAGCTGAGCCGCTACGATTGGGTTCCACCAATCCTGCTTCCACATCCAGTCAATACGTCCTGTGGCGCCACGTAAGCGTCCTGCTCGTTCGAGTACCGCCCCGATATTAAAAATGGTCAGGAAGCTGGGAATGGCCACTGCAAAGGTGAAAACCCACTGTACTACCTTCATGACTTCGCTCACACCTGGGTCGACGTACATGTGGTGTACACCCACCGGAATCGAAAAGATGAGCAGCAAAATAAACGCCACCCGTGCCAGCGGGTCACTGAAGAGCTTGCTATTGGTCTGCTTGGGCAACATGGTATACCACGAGATATACGCCGGAATCAACCAGAAGTAGACCAACGGATGCCCAAAGAACCAAAACAAGGCCCGCGCGGTTTGTGGGTCAGTCGTGTTGACAAATCCGAGTGACAACGGCAATAACATGAACAAGACTTCGATGGCAACACCGAGTGTCGCCACACACCACATGGTGTAATTGGTGAGTGTGGCAAAGACAGCCAACGGTACCCGCTCTGTTGGACCACTTTCACGGCGCCAGGCATAGTACGTCATAAACAAAATCGCCGTCACAATCCACGTCCCCACAATCACCAACGTCAGCCCCACATAAAAGAGCGGGTGAGCCAACATGGACGGATAGAACGTGTAGAGTACATTGGCTTGCCCAGACAGGATGGCATAGAGTGTCATCAACATGCCGATGAGCATGATCCAGTATGCGCCCCATGCCAGCTTTGGCTTCCAGATTTCACGCTGCAATGAGCGCTGCACCACAAAATAGCTGAAGCCGACAATGAAAAACGTGGTAAAGACGAGGGCGTTGACCACACCGTGTACTGTCAATGCTTCGTAGTAGTACGAAAAGAACGGAATCGGGAGTTTGAGCATGGGCGCGCGCCGAAAGACTTGGAATGGTCCTAAAAAAATGCCGAGTGACAATGCCACAAACGCCGTGATGATGTGTGCACCAACGAGCCACTGCTCGCTGGTGAGGAGTTTGGTTGCGGGGAAGCTGATACGATGCCCTTGATGCGCAAGTCTCTGTGCAGATTGCATGATGATTCCTCTGCTTATTGAACGTTGATAACAGCGATCATGGCCTGGTGCCCTGGACCGCAGTACTCATGACAAATGATGTGGTAGACCCCCGGTTTGGCAAATGTGAGTGACACCTGTGATACCTGTCCAGGGACGAGCATCATATTGACGTTGTGTTGCTCGACATAAAACCCATGCGTCACATCTTTGGCTGTTGCCAAAATTTTGACTTTGCTCCCCGCTGGAATAGTAATGTTCGGCATTGACCCTTTGACGCCAAAGTCGAACTTCCACATGTGTGCCACCACCCGCAATGTATAGGCTTTTTCGCCGTCTTGGGTTAAACCAGGTGTTGCAAACTCTGTGTTGTCGAGTTGGGTGGGGTCGATGCGCCCAGCTGGGCTCGGCACATGGATGCCATAGATCAGCGATGTTGCAACCAGTGCTGCCACAAAACTGCCCATCAACATGCCAACGATGACGAACCAAGTGCGTTCATAACGATCTACGTGAATCATTACTGTGCTCCCCCGCGATTAATCACATCAAACCACAATACGAACCAATAAATGGCGTACCCGATAGCCAGCAACACTACAAACGTGAGTGTGCCTTTCGGCTCAAATGAATCGGGCTCGTGCGATGGGGACGGGTTGTCCATGGGTGGCTCCTTTACTCCACTGCGGTAGGTGGCGACTTGGTGGTGCATGTACGTGTCTTTGCAAACGCATACCGCGTGTCACATATCGCCATGCCGTTCTCGGCAATAACCCACGTGTGGTTGGGGCCCCCGTGATGTGTGGGGGAGAGAGGAATTGGGAGCAAAAACACAAAACCCACACGCAAATCGGCACAATGCCGTTGTGTGTGGCTCCCACGGTGTAATTTTCGAAGCGGAACAATGTGTCCATACGCTTCACCAAGTTTCATTCAATTGACGGTCGGGCTCGGCCGTTCTAGGCAACCTAATGGTTGCATTACACACAAACAAAGAAAGTGGTTGGTGGGTCAGGTGGGATTCGAACCTACAACCCTTCGCTTAAAAGGCGAGTGCTCTGCCGTTGAGCTACTGACCCAGCCACGCTGAACATTATAACGTGAAAATCTGCACAATGCAACCCTGTTTTTTGTCTACATACATCTGCATATTGCCGAGAAAAACCATGACACCGGCACGTGTCCTACACGTGCCGGTGTCACGCCTCTGTAGACCCAATCTAGAGCGCCAACGGGAGTGTGGTCAAGCGTTTGCCAGTCAATGCGAATACCGCATTCGCGACGGCACCAGCCACAGGGCCGATGGGTGGCTCACCCATGCCGCCCGGGTCGTCTTCTCCACCGGTCAGCACCACCGTAATGTCAGGCGCCTGACTGTTGCGCAAGAGCGGGTAGCGGTCAAAGTTGAATGCGCTAAACGTACCGTCCACCACGGTGAGTTGTTCGATGAGTGTTGAGCCGAGCCCCATCACGATGCCACCCTCGGTCTGTGTCTGCACCCCGGTTGGGTTGATGACGAGTCCTGCATCCACTGCCGCATACACGTGATGCACACGAATCTGGTTGTCAACAATCGATATTTCAGCGACTTGCGCCACACAGGTACCCGCATCCGCCGAGCAGGCAATGCCGTGTGCCCGACCAGCAGGCAGGGGTTTGCCCCAGCCAGCTGCATTGGCAGCCGCGGTGAGCGTACGTTTCATGCGCTCGCCAAAGCGTGTGTCCGGCAAGTTTTTCAGGCGGAACTCGAGTGCATCCATGCCTACTCGATGCGCCATTTCATCGATCATGCTCTCGATCGCAAATCCGTTGGCGAGGAGTCCCAGCCCACGCCAAAAGCTGGTGGCGATGGGCAACGCTACCCGCTGTCCGATGGTGCGCTTGCCGGTGCTTGCGGTGTAGTAGAGCTTGGCACCACGCGCAGCACCGATGTCCCAGCCGATGAATGTACCCACTGCAGGGGGGAAAATAGTCAGCAAGACGTCACCGCTCGCAAAATGATGCTCGATGGCGGTGATAGTGCCATCGGCACTGACTTTGCCTTGCATGACGTGATGAGTGGGGGGGCGCACAAAGCCGTTACGGAACTCTTCGGCGCGATTCCAACTCACATACACGGGGCGCTTGGCTGCACGCGACAAGCGCGCTGCCTCCACGCCTAGCGTGGGCTCGAGCCGGCGCCCAAAGCCACCACCCAGATAGACGGGATGCACTTTGACCTGCGTCTTGTCGCGCTCCAACGCCTCCGCAATGGCATCGTGCAGCCCGACAGGTACCTGGGTAGATACCCACGCATCGACACCATCGTCACGCACATCCACCAGCGCCGCTTGTGGCTCGAGATGGGCATGCACCGCCATCGGCGAACGGAACTCCATGCGGATGACGTCGTTACCCGTCCAATCCACCGCTCCCTCGGTCTGGATGACTACCCCACTCCCCGCTTGCACCGTCGTCGCCGCATCGATATCGGCCTGTTGGAGCAGCGGTTGCGGCGTGTTCCACGTGATTTGCATCGCGCCCAAGGCATTCATGGCCTGACTCTTGTGCTCAGCAGCTACCGCCACAAACTGATCCTCGACAATCACACTCACCACCCCCGGCATGCTGGCAGCATCTTTGGGGTCGACGCTGGCAATGGTGGCGCCGAACTGGGTCGGCCGTGCCACGACTCCCCACAGCATGTTGGGTAGACGCATGTCATGACCATATTTGGCATCACCAACGATTTTGGCGGGCAGATCAACGCGTGGCTGCGCTTTGCCGATATAACGGAACTGGTCAGGGCTTTTGAGGGTCGGCGCAGTTTCTGGCACCGTCCATTCACCCTTGTGCTGTGCGACCACTTCGCCGAATGTCATCGATTTATCGTTGTGACGAATCACACCATCGCTGATGGTGAGTGCACTTGCGGCCACGCCCCATGTACTGGCCACATCGGCACGCAACATGTCACGGAGTGTGCCGGCGGCTTGACGTAATGGCAGGTAGTGCGATACCACGCTCTCGCTGTTGCCGGTGCCATTGGGGTCATCGACTGCTGATCCGGTGGTGGCCGCAATCACGCGGATGTTTTCCCACGGGATGTCGAGCTCATCGGCGGCGATTTGTGCCAGTGCCGTATGAATGCCTTGTCCCATCTCGATTTTTTGTACGTACAACTCAATGGTATTGTCGGATTTAATCACAAACCACTGCGTTGGTGTAGCCTTGGGTGCACCACGGCTAAAGGCTTTTTCGGTGCCTTCAGCAGCATCCGAAATCGCAAGTCGAATGCGCGGTAAGCCGACCAACCAACCGAGGGCCAGTACCGCACCCGTGCTCCCCGCTCCAATCAAAAAGCCCCGCCGGCTGATGCGCCAGCGCTTGGGTGTATTGTTGCTACTCATGCGTTACGCTCCTGCTGGATGGCGGCTGCTCGTGCCACGGCTTGGCGAATGCGGTGGTAGGTGCCACAGCGGCAGTAGTTGTTGTCCATGGCGGTCACGATGTCGTCAGCACTCGGGTTGGCGTTTTGCGCCAGCAGTGCAGCTGCGGTCATCATCTGCCCACTCATGCACCAGCCACATTGTGGGGCTTGCAGCTCGAGAAATGCCTGCTGCACTGGGTGCAGCGTGCCATCTGCGGCCAGCCCCTCGATGGTGCGGATTTCTTTGCCAACCACACTGTTCACTGGCGTTTGGCAGGCACGTACTGCCACACCGTCGATATGCACGGTGCACGCACCACATACACCGATGGCGCAGCCAATTTTGGTGCCGGTCAGGTTGAGTTCGTCACGGATGACATTTAAAAGCGGGCGCGTATCGCCGAGATCAGCAATCGCGTAATTCGTCCCATTGATGCGTAGTTCCATGCAGAGTCCTTTCTCACTTCCCTCATCGTAGTATACCGAGTTTGCACAGGGAATGCACTGATCGAAAAACTGAGCGAACTAATGCGATTCTCATGGTTATTGAGGGTATGATACAGCGTGCATATTGCCGGTGTTCACTGTTTTAACAGTATAATAAACGGCAGGAAGTGTTTGTTACGAGGAGTGCCATGTCACCACTTGATACCTTGCTTCAGGCCGATCCGACGGTTGCGCGTATGCTCATCGGTGAGGCACGGCGCCAGCGCGATGGTCTCGAGCTAATCGCCAGCGAAAACTACACCAGCCGCGCAGTGATGGAAGCGCAAGGGTCAGTGTTGACCAACAAATACGCCGAAGGCTACCCGGGCAACCGTTACTACGGTGGCTGTGAATGGGTCGACCAGGTCGAAAACCTCGCACGCGATCGCGTCAAACAGCTCTTTGGTGCGGCCTACGCCAACGTACAACCACACTCGGGGACACAGGCCAACGCCGCCGTCTACTTCACCTTTTTGAATCCTGGCGACAAGGTCCTCGGCATGAATCTCGGTCATGGTGGGCATCTCACCCACGGCTCGCCGGTCAATTTTTCGGGCAAAATGTACAACTTTGTGCAGTACGGCATCAACCTTGAAACGGGCTTTATCGACTACGAAAACGTGCTTGAAATGGCTGAACGCGAGCGCCCCAAACTGATTACGGTGGGGGCAAGTGCTTACTCGCGCGCCATCGATTTCTCGATTTTCCGCGATATCGCCGACAAAGTGGGCGCCTACTTGTTTGCGGACATCGCCCATCCTGCGGGCCTGATTGCAGCAGGGCATCTGCCCAGCCCCATCCCCTATGCGCATGTAGTCACGTCGACCACCCACAAAACCTTGCGCGGGCCACGTGGTGGCATCATCTTGATGGGGCAGGATTTCGAGAATCCCTTTGGCCAGAAGGCCGCCAAAAGTGGCCGCACGCTGATGATGTCCGAAGTGCTCGACAAAATGGTCATCCCAGGAGCCCAGGGTGGCGCCTTGATGCACGTGGTGGCCGCCAAAGCAGTCGGTTTTGCGGAAAACTTGCAACCCGAGTTCAAAGACTACGCCGCGCAGGTCATCAAAAACGCTCAGGCGTTGGCCAAAGGTCTGATGAAGCGCGGCTTCACGATTTTGTCCAACGGCACTGACAACCACCTGATGATGGTCGACCTCACCACCAAAAACGTCACAGGCAAACAGGCCGAAGCCGTGCTCGACCAGGCACATATCACTGCCAACAAAAACGTCATCCCCAACGACCCCCGCCCACCGTTGGTCACGTCGGGGATTCGTTTTGGCTCGGCGGCCATGACGACCCGCGGCATGAAAGAAGCCGAAATGGATGTAGTCGCTGGCTTCATCGACCGTGTCATCAGCAACATCAACGACGAGCAGGTGGTGGCACAGGTCAAGGCCGACGTGACCGCATTCTGCCGCCCGTATACGGTGCCCGGTGTCGATATGTTTGCCAGCCTCGAGGTGTAGCATATGACGAATCTGCGTATCGGCATGATTGGTGCCGGCATGATGGGCGAAGCCATGATTGGCGGCCTGATTGCCAACGGCATCACTGCCGCCAATATCACCGCATCCGAGCCACGCCCCGATCGGCGTACCGCCATGCATGCCCAGTACGGCATCACCATGGTACCCGGCAACCGCGATGCGGTGGCCAACGCCGACGTGGTGGTCTTTGCCATCAAACCACAGCTTATCGGCGTGGTGCTCCCCGAACTCAAGGGCCACATCCCCGCATCCGCCCTGGTGCTGTCGATTATGGCGGGTATCACCATCGCCACCCTGCGCGATGGCCTCGACCATGCGGCAGTGGTGCGCGCCATGCCCAATACTCCTGCCATGATTGGGGCGGGGATTTCGGGCTGGACGGCCGCCCCGGCAGTCAGTGACACCCAGAAAGCTGCCGCACAGCAGGTGCTCAGCTCGTTTGGGCAGGCGGTGTACGTCGACGATGAATACTACATCAACCATGTGACGGCAGTGTCGGGCAGCGGACCGGCCTATCTCTTTCTCATCCTCGAGGCCATGATCGACGCCGGTGTCTCGATTGGGTTGCCGCGCCCCTTGGCCAAGCAGCTCGCCGAGCAGAATTTGGTCGGCTCGTTACAGTATGCCATCAAAAGCGGCAAGCACCCAGCCGAATTGCGCAACGACGTGACTTCACCGGCGGGGACTACCGCCGCCGGGCTCAACGCCATGGAAAAGGGCGGTCTGCGCACCGCCATCACCGACGGCATCCGCGCCGCCTTTGAACGCTCCGTGGAGTTGGGCAAACCCAAGCATTAATCGTGATGTATGCGTATGCGCCTCGCCCGCATGTGGCGGGGCGCATTTGTATCGGAGGAATCAATGAAGATTCGTGCAATCAACGCCATCGGTCTCTACGGCGCCTCTCCCGAAGGTGGCTGGAGCGAAGAAATCAAGCCCGACGACTGTATTCACACCCTCATCGAAGTCCAAACGGACGCCGGTATCAGCGGATTCGGCAGCGTCTATACTAACGATGCCCTCGTCAAGGGTGCCTTGCAGGTGCTTGCGCCCCTCTATATCGGCGAATCAGCCATTGAGCCTGAGCGCGTCAGTGAAAAACTCCACCAACACACCTTTTGGTTGGGGCGTGGTGGCGCAATCACGCACGCCATTAGTGGCATCGACATCGCCCTGTGGGATATTTTGGGGCAAGTGACCGGTCAACCTATTAGCCGGTTACTCGGCGGGCGCTATCGCGAACGGGTGCGCCCGTATGCGTCGATTCTGATGGAAGAACCAGCGATTATCACGCAGCATCTGCTCGCACTCAAAGCCCAGGGCTTCCGTGCCTTCAAAATCGGCTGGGGACCCTTTGGGCGGGTCAGCAATGCCCTCGATGAGTCCATCGTGCGTGCCGCCCGTGACGCCATCGGCGACGGCTGGCTGATGGTCGATGCCGGTGGCAGTGACGCCTACTGGGCGCAAGGCTACAAATGGGCGATGCGTACTGCCCACATGCTGGCGAGCTACGACGTCTACTGGTTCGAAGAAGCTCTCAAGCCTGATGCCCTCGACGATTATGTGGCACTGCGTCGCAACGCGCCGTTACCCATCGCAGGTGGCGAAGTGCTGACGCGCCGCCAATCATTCCAACCGTGGCTGCATGCCGGTGCCTTTGACATCGTGCAACCCGATGTGACCAAGGTGGGTGGTATCAGCGAAGAGCGCCGGATTGCCTGGATGGCCGAAGAAAACGGCGTGCGCTTTATCCCCCACGGCTGGAATACGGCAGTCGGGCTGGCTGCCGATCTGCAACTTGCAGCCGCCTTTGCCAACACGGATTTCGTCGAATATCTGACTGGCTCACCCTACATCGACAAACTGGTGGCGACCCCCTGGCAACTCGATGCCGACGGTATGTTGGCGATTCCCAATACACCTGGTCTGGGTGTGGTGCTCGACATGGATGCCGTGCGCTTCTATGGACGCTAAACATGCATGATATGGCCACATGGCAGCCGAAAACAATCAGCGTTGCCGGCCATGCCGTGACATACCACACGCGCCCTGGGCTCCCTGCTGGTGCCGCCGTTACTCCGGCGGCACGCTGGCTGGCGCAGGAGTGTGCCACATACGTCGACCCCGTGCTGTGTCTCGATGTTGCATTTGCGCTGCCGACACTCGCCTATCCTCAACGTGACATAACCGTGGTGACGCGCCATGCTGGCATGCATGCCAGCACAGTGCACACGTGTGCACAGATGCCAATTCGGCTCATCCACGACGTATCCGCGTTGCTCCCCGCTTCGTTTCACACCGTGCTCATCGAAGTCGACCCCACCCGCGAGCTCTGGCGCCAACGCCTGCTTATTGCCTGGCAGATGCTGACTGTGGGCGGTGTGCTCCTCGTTGCTGGTGCCAATGATGCCGGTGGCAAAAGTGCCGCCAGCGATGTCAAGGCGCTCTTTGGGCGCTGTAACGAGCAATCCAAACACCACCAACGCCTGCTCACCGCTGTCAAACCGACTACCATGGCCAGCCAACCTTCGTGGGCACACCAACCAGGCGTGGCGCTGGGGACATGGGTGCAGATCGTGTATCGTGCACGCAGCTATGCGGCGCAGGCTGGTGTCTTTGCGCATGACCGTGTCGATGCTGCTACCGACCTGCTCTGCCAGCACCTGCCCGACCTGCGTGGTCGGCGCGTGCTCGATCTCGGTGCAGGGGCGGGGATTCTCGGCGGCGTGGCCCGTGATGCAGGGGCGCAAGCGGTGGATTTGATTGATGTTGATGCGCACGCTGTGGCCAGTATGCAGCGTACCTTTGCTGGGGATGCGGGCGTGCGTGTGGCGTGGGGCGATGTGCTGGATGGCATCCCGTGGCACGATGCACAGTATGACGTGGTGTTGAGCAATCCCCCTTTTCATGCCGGCAAACACAGCGACGACAGCATGGTACGTGCCTTTGTGGCTACTGCCGCCCGCCACCTGGTGCATGCAGGCGAGATGTGGCTGGTGGCGAATGCATTTTTGGCGTACGGCGCATTACTGCAGCAGCATTTTGCACATGTGGAAAAAGTCGTGCAGACGCCGGCGTATGTGGTGTGGCGGGCGACAAAGACGTAGGGACGGGCTGTGGTCACTGACCACAGCCCGTGGGTGATTTTTAGTGCATGATGCTATCGAGGAACTGATAGCGCTGCTGATGGGAATCCGTTTCGATAGCCGAATTGGTATCAATCCGCAGCAGCTGTGCCGGTGCTCCTGGTTGGAGTGCTGGCCAGGTGGGGATCCCTGCGCCGTTGGGATTGCCGTGGGTGACAAAGTTGACATAAATTTGTTGCATTTGTATGGACACGCGCATGTCATCGGCATCCCACGCATAGACGGTGTTGGTGTCGAGATTCCCCATAAAATACTCGATATCGGCCGAATGTACTGCGCCCGCCACACTCGGCGGCCGCGGCGTATCTGCATCAGCATCACGGATGACTCCACCCGCTAGGCCGCTGATGGCATCGCCCATTTCGGGGCGCATGGCTGGACGTGGATGGGCATACAAATAGCGAAATGTGGCTTGTGCACACGTGTGCGCATGCATATTTGCCCATTTCCACGTGCTATAGCCGATAAACAAATCACTGGATAAGTCCGTCGCTACCGCGACTACATCAGCATCACTTGCCGCGTGGTAGTGCTGGAGCACACTGGCGGCATGTGCGCCAAGGCGTGCCTGGACTGCCGCCTGGTAGTTGGCCAGTGTGGGGGCGTTGTCGTGCAGCAAAAAGGCGTAGGGCACTTCGGTCGAATTCCACCCCACCAATAGTGGTACTTGGGCTTGAGCACCGGCCGCAAACAGTGCAAACGGTGATTGTGGCAAAAAGTATCCGTCAATCGTGCCACAGAACTCTTGTGGCGAGTAGGCGGCTGTCGCCGCCAGGAGTTCCTCGGCGGGCAGCGCCCGTAGTGCGGCGAGCGATGTGGCACCCACTGCCGTGGCGAATGTGACACCGAACGCCTCGGCGTCGGCGCGAGTCATAGCCGGCAGAGCACCCATCAGCGAGCCGCTCGAGCCAATGGCGCCGGCAAACAACCCGCGTGCCAGTGGTGAGACCATTTGCGCGCTCACCGAGATTGAGCCCGCCGATTCGCCGGCGATGCTGACGCGCCGTGGATCGCCGCCAAACGCTGCAATGTTGCGCTGCACCCACTGCAAGGCGGCCGTCTGGTCGAGGTAGCCGTAATTGCCCGAAGCCTTTGTATCGGCTTTTTGACTGAGTTCGGGGTGCGCAAAAAAGCCAAACACATTGAGGCGGTAGTTGACTGTTACCACCACGAGGCCCTGTTGGGCCAGGGCTGCGCCATCGTAGCGCGGCTCTGAGCCGTCGCCGGCAATGTTGCCGCCGCCGTAGAAGTAGACCAGCACAGGCAACAGATCGGTATGGGATGTCGCCGGCGCCCACACGTTGAGGTAGAGGCAGTCTTCGCTCATGCCGTCGGAGCGGAAGTTCATGTCACCAAAGACGGGTAGTTGCATGGCGCGCGGCCCGAATCGCTGTGCGGCGCGCACGCCCGTCCACGGCACCACCGGTTGTGGTGCGCACCAGCGTAATGCGCCGATGGGTGGTGCCGCAAAGGGGATGCCTTTGAAGCTACGGGCGCCGGTGCGGGTATCGATGCTGCCAGCCAACATGCCGTCGGCGATGGTAATCTGCATAGTGCTCATCGTGGTGCTCCTCGTATCTCAAAATGACGCAATACATCCCATGACGTTAGGCGCTGGGCGCGCTACCAATACGCTGCTGTGTGACGACCAGTACCAGCGCACCACACACTGCTGCGCTACCAATCACCCCCACAATCGGCCACATGGTGCCATTGCTGAAGACGCCAATCAGCGTGCCTGCCAGTCCACCCACAATCGACTGAATGGTGCCTTGCAGGGCCGAGGCACTGCCCATGCGCCCATGAATATGCCCAAAGGCGAGTGCAGCAATATTGGGCATGATAAATCCCACACTCATACACAACAAAAAGAAGAGCACACTCACTGTGACGAGATTTACCCAGCCACTTGCCACTACAATCACCATCAGCATGGCGACGCTGACGGTGCTGACAAAGGCGCGTTGGGCGATTTGGTCGAGACGGAAATAGCGCAACGCCACACGGTTGAGTTGAGAGGCACTAATCAGCCCCAGCGCATTAATCCCAAAAAAGACGCCGAATTGGCGGGGGGTGACAGCGAGCATTTCGATATACAAAAACGACGAACTCGTGATATACGACATCAGCATGGCTGAGGCACTCGCTGCCACGACCACATACAACATGAATGGCGTATTGTGCAGAATGGCCAGATAGGCGCGGGGCGCATCACGGAGCTGGACCGTGGCCCGCTCAGTGGCGGCAGACGTCTCGGGGAGTAACCGCAGGCAGCTCAGCATGATGACCCCATACCCCACCAGCACCCAAAAGACGCCGTGCCAATCCCAAAACGTGAGAATCACACTCCCCAGCGACGGCGCGAGAATCGGCGCGACACCCAGCACCAGCATGAGCAGGCTCAGGCGGCTGGCCAGCTCTTTGCCACGCCACAAATCACGCGCAATGGCGCCGCTGATGACGGTGCCAGCTGAGGCACCCAGCGCCTGCAAAAAGCGCCCGCCAATTAATACGTTGATGCTGGGCGCGGTAGCACAGAGCACTGCCCCTGCGATATACATGCCAAACCCGACATAGAGCGGTGGCTTGCGTCCGTATTTGTCTGTAATCGGTCCATAAAAGAGCTGACCAACGGCCACGCCGATCAAAAAAATAGCCAGCGTGAATTGCACGGCGCCAGGGAGTACATTGTATTCGTGGGCGATGGTGGGCAGCGACGGCAAATAGAGATCGATGCTGATGGGCATGATGGCCTGGATCGAGCCGAGGATGAGCATCAATACGGTATTGTGGATAGCCGGGGATGCAGTAGGCACGGGGGTAGCAGTAGTCACAGGAGCTCCTTGATGAACGATGCCCCATTATACCGCCGAACCCCCATGCGTGTGCGTGCTGGTCAGTACCCGGTCAGGAGGATGTAGTTGAACCACATCCATGGTGCGATGATGCTGAGTGGCAGAAAGATGGCATCACGGATGCGCATACTGATGAATGCGGGCGTGAGTGCATTGATGTCTTTTTGGGTTTCCGATGAAAAAAGTGCCAGTCCGACAGTTGTGTAGTTGTGGCTACGCAATGCTTCTACCGCGTTGGGAGAAATCGAGGGATAGACAAACAACAGTGCATACATCCAGCGCACCACAACCATGAGCACAACCAGTGCCAGCCATTGCTTTCGGTTCCACATGAGTTGTCTCCTTTGCATGGTGCGACTATTGCGCCACACCGTCGATAATCAAGGATGCGCCCGGGATGCTTGCCCGCTGGGTCAATGTGCCCGTGACCGGGTCGAGCTCGTAGAGCCCATCGTCAGCACTATCGTCCGACCAAAAGCGCGTCAGCATAATATGCCCGTCGATGACGGCCATGTCGCCACTGGTATCATGCGTGTCGTAGTCGTATTCCCAGTGTGTCTGTGCCCCTGTGGTCAGATTCGTCTGGTAGATGGTAATCATGGGAGTCTCTGTTTCGGGGATAAATGGCCACGTGTTGTGGATGGTGTAGAGATTGCCGTCATGGATGACACCGTGTTGCGGTGAGCGTGCAATCGGTGCAAGCGGAGTAAACGATGTGTCCCCCTCGTGGTAGGTGTAGACGTCTACCACCGGCTTTCCCTCTTGTTCATCAATGTGGCTGGCCCCGTTGAGCAGATAGACGGTGTTGTTGTGTGTGATGGCTTCGGTGATTCCGATGAGACTCGTGATTGCTAGTTTACGTTTGAGCTCAAGTGTGGTTGGGTCAAGGACATGAAATTCAGGGAAATTTGCTGATGCGTTATGGCTTCCCCCTTGAACCACCAACTCATCGCCAATCAAAAAGCTCATGTCAAAAAACATATCTCCGTGCTCTGTGGTCAAATCACG
>JACCDP010678279.1_pt1 | contig 18739 bp, 25 predicted proteins | sample 7445841 | NCBI WGS metagenome assembly JACCDP01 (sample SAMN15323441, study PRJNA562643) | freshwater metagenome | isolation source: river surface water | place: USA:Blue River Watershed | collected 2017-08-17
TACTATTTAAATAGGTAAGTAATCTATATTTAACGGCTCTTTTTGCATTTTCATGAAATACAGACACCGAGTCTGTGTGTAAATTACTTACAGCTGTAGTAGGAGATACCGCCCCTAACAGTATATATTTTGTATAACCAGTGACATTTAATTCCTGAGGTATATGCTGAGATATTATATCCCATACATACTTCGAAGTTGCCGGATCAAATAACTTTTGCGTACCAACATTTCTATTCTTGACATAATTTGTCAAATATTCAATTTCTTCACTTGTATAGATATCATCTATAACAACCACCATTATATATATGTAGAATAAACGGTGTTTCGAATCTGCGCAACTACATCTGGTAATTCCTTTCAAATGTCTGAGCGGAAGAATATTCATGTGGAGGTTTGTTCCTCCGATGAATACTGTAAATTTAGCGGGCAGTGACGGCAAAGATGGGCTGGGCTGGCTTTTGCACACCCAGCACGCGGTTCATCGCCAGGAACACGACGATGGCCAGCAGCGTCGTGAAGATGGCGCTCAGCAGGTAGTACGAGCCGCCATTCTTGGGGACGGACACGATCTGAGCAATCACGTAACGGACAAAGTCCATCCACGCGATGGCCGCGCCGAAAGAAAAGCCGGCGACGACAAAGTTGGCAGATTGGCTGGTAAGCTCAGAAGTAACTTGGGCGACGCTCATTGTACTATTTATTTAGAAAAAAGTTCATCATCGTCCGAGACGAAAGGCTCCTCCTGGACGATTGTGGCATACTTAACCTTTGAAGGCATCTCGTCATCGCTGGTGTCGTCGGATAATATATGAATATTCTGTTTTTTATACCCCCTTACAGTGAATTTTTTGCCTTGTCGACTGCTGATTTTATGATGTTCTCTATGGGTGAAGTCGGCTCCCACGATTCCCATGTGTCAGCGCACGTATTCATATTGACATAGAGTTCTTCGTCGCCCTCATAACGCGTAAATGGCTCCTCAGACTCATCCACCTCGAGCGCCTCCTCCTCCTCTTCATCCGAGTCATAAATTTCCGGAAACATCGTGCCAATTTGCTTCCCTGTGACGTTACGGGCTGCATACATGAGTCCATATGCCATATCCATACCTGTAACGGTATCACGGCCACATGCCTTGGAGTAGTGGCTCGCCAGAATGGTCGCAGCCTCCATCACTGGAATAAGAATATCAATAGAAGCCTTCTCCATACTATATAACACTACCTGGGAGCACTTGTCTAAATGATGAAAATTCATAGAATGCCTCCTGGCGACACATTGGACATGCAATGACGCCAACCTGTGTAGGACGGTATCCGTTGAAATGAACATGAGAAGTCAGCTTGAGCATTCGCTTGAAGCATCCCTTACATATCTCATGCTTGCACGGCAAGACGTGCTTCGAACTGTCCACCAAGAGTATCTTCTGGTAGCACACTGGGCATTCGGGTATGCACTCTTCGTTCGAAGCCTCCGTTTGTGCCCTGCGCAAGATACATTTGCGGCACACTGGGTCACCATCCATTCCCCGATGATTAATAATGTCATCGCGGCACACCATACATAGCCGAGAATTATTCAAAACGTAAAACATCTCACGGCGACATTCTTCCGTCGGACAATTGAACGCCCGATACGTACGTGGCCAGGATTTACCACTGGGATAATATCGAACACTGTATGTGTTCTCTGAACGGTGTATTATCTTGAAACGCACGTCATGCATGTTTGTATAATCCATTTCCATTTCTCTGAAAGCATTTCTTATTTTTATCGGCATGGACAGAACCTTTCCTGATGTCTACTCAACAACCAAGAAATCGCCACAAGAATGAATAACAACCAAAAAATCATTATTAATCATCATCAATATATTCTTGGTCGTCTTCTTCTTCTATGTACTCCTCTTCGTCTGAGAAATCATCTTCTTCATCCTGATCGGACTCGGATGGAAAATAGTCTGCATCTGAAGATTCTTTTACCCAGCCACCGTCATTCGTTTCACAGAATCCGGCTTCAAACTCGTCGTCGAAATATTCAATGACATAATCGTCATCGATCGTATATGTCGAGTCTTCGTACCTGTATACTGTACGTCCATGATCATGATCTTCGGTCGCTGATAAGAACAAAATAACATATTCACGATCACGCTCCTCAATCACGCGCGCAATGAGTCCTACGGGCTTTGGTCCACCGTTATCGGTCAAGACCCGAACAATCATATTGGCAACTGCAAAGGTAGTTTTTTTTCTTTTTAGACGCACATGGCAAGCAAAGAAAGATTGTTCGTCGATCGCGATTTCTCACATGCCGGACATCCTGACATGAATAATGGTGGAAGTGTATGTGTATGCTGCAATGAAATTGTCGGTTGTGACGAGGCTGTGACTGGCGCTCGTGTGACACGCTGGACCGGCTTTTGTTTGATGTGCATGTGGCAGTAACCATCAGTTTTGGCTGTACGCGAGCAGCGTTTCCCCTTGCCTGTGAGCCCCTTGCAACATGTCGATACTGCATCAGGCATGGCATCGAGATCACGCATGAGCTGTCGCATCGAAATATCATAAGTGCGCGAGATTCTTTCGAGAACCACACTGAGACGCTCGTTCACACGCTTGTCAATCTCATCTTCGAGCAGTTTTACAATTTGGTCCATACATCTTCATCGCTTCAATACTTTAAAAACATACATCTCTATAGACACAATGCCGATGTGGCATGGAATGAAGATTGAGGATATAGAATTTGCAGGCGCTCGGAACGGAACGACCAAATTTTCTGTCAATGGTCAGTCGCTTCGATTCCAAGTTCCAAAAGGAGCTGTCCTCTACAACGGGCTGTCTGAATACAAATCGATCACGATCGACATGCCCGAGGTTTTTACGGCATGGTGGCGTCAGACGCTCGAACCAGCGCTCGTAACAGGCCTCTCACCTTTCAATTCAAACCTCAAAGACACTGGTCTTCGCGTCAAAGTGGACAAATCAACTCAAATTTTCAACTCGAAGAAGGAGATTTATTTCCCCGAGTTGAACGAAGGGCTTTTGAGTGGCTCGGTTGTAAAATGCATTATTGAAATCACTGGAACGTATTTTTTTCAGGGGTCACATGGACTTACAATCCGGGCGCACCAAATTGTCGTCTCAGAATCCGAGACGACGACAGAGCCGGAGACGGAACTTAAGGGTTTCTCGTTCATCGAGACATCCGGTAACTGAGAATTCGGCGAAGCATGTCGGAATCGCGGCTGATACGGCGTTGACTGTACTTTGCGACGGGCTTACCGCCATAGTACACCTTGTTATGCGGCTTGATCGTAAACTTGCTCATGCCCTTTGTGATGTGAGATACCTTTGGCCGATAGGTAAGATTACCAGCAGCGGTACGCTTTACAAACTTTCCAGTCTTGGTCTTGTACACACGATAACCATTTGACATATAACGGGTCGGAATCATTTACTCTAAGATTAGAAATTTTTGGCGGGTGTGTGTGCCTCGACGCATTCATAAAGCTTGCGTTTTGGGCTACGCATGCCCGCGCTTTTGTCCTGAACGATAAGCTTTCCAGGGTACTTTTTTGCCAAGTCGAGAAGACTATAGCACATTTTAACAGCTTTTGAGCGCTCGGCAAAAAACTTTTGCTGAGGAGTAGGCATCTTGGTACTTTTTACTCAGAAAGTTTTTTGACACACTTATATAAAGCTTTTCCATCTTTTCCGACATTGAAAAGAACCATACCTGTCAAACCGAGTTTTTCGCGACAGATTCGTGTATTGACAGCCCATGGACTTTCCTTTCCTTGTTTTTGCTTGAGCCGACTGACAATCTCACCGCTCGACTTTGACACGACGAGTTTCTTTGCTGTAAGTCCACCGGCCGTGACAACCTTTTTGTCTTTGGTATGAAGGACAACCGCACGAGACGTCATATATTTACTAAAGAAAAAAGACGTTACAATACAAATGTATATCAAATGTACATCGACTCATGGGGGCGTAGGCCCCCACTGTCCCGTATGTGCCCAATTCGTGCAACTGTTGCGCTGAGAGGCGCATGATATCGCTCCTCAAAGAATACTCGCGCCGGGCCGGCGTTCCCAAGGCGCGATTTACTCACTGGACGAAACGAAAGTATGGGACGTTGGTGATTCAGCGTATCAGAAAAGATGGACAGCCAGGAACATCACTTCCGTGTGTCATATGCCGAAAAGTTCTTGACCGTTTGAAACTGCCATGGATGGCGCATATCGACGAGAGATGGATCAGAAGCACTGATCCACATGTACCTGTTTCGAAACCGACAAACAAACAACGAGGTATATGGGCAAAACATAAATTACTTCTTAAATAATTTGGCGATTGTCCGTAGCTTCATACTCACAACCCCTGGCACTTGCTTCTCGAGAGTGCGATCCCCGAGCACGTCGGCGCACACCTTTGACTTGGACAACTGGAGGTTCACGATACTCTGCTCGATACTCGGTAGGTCATCCGAAACGTCCTTGTAAATGAGCTTCTTGACAAACACGGGTCTTGTTTGACCCGTTCGGTGGGAGCGTCCAATTGCTTGCAGCTCCGTTGCTGGGTTCCAGGCTGGTGCTGTAATATATACACGCGAAGCCTCTTGCAAATTCAGGCCAACTCCTCCGGCCCGAATTTGAATGAGAAAAACTGCATCAGATCGAGCCTTCTTGAAGGACTCGATCCGATTCACTCGTTCGACTGTATCGACATTTCCGTCAAGTCGAAAAACGGGTAAGCCGCGCTCAACCAAAAGTTCTTGGATACGGTCCGTTTCACCTGTAAACTGTGTAAATACGAGTGCTTTTTCGTCTGGGTGTTCAGAGATCATTTCGACGAGCTTCTCGTGTTTACGAGAACGGCCTATGTAGGGTTCAGGATCGAGTGCATTCTTGATGGCCATTCCATCCATGTATAGTTGAGGCCATACCATAACTTGACGGACGCGCAGGAGACACTCGAGAATTTCCATCGAGTTGGCATTCGTTCCTGCTTCTTTGATAAAGTTCTGACCAGCCGTAAACGCTTGATAGTAGAGGCCCTCCTCCTCGGGGTACATCTCAATTTCGACATTTTCAAAACTTATCGGTGTATCAAGAACCACATCAGCCTTTGTGCGCCGCAAAACATACTCAGTGCGTACCCGATCATATTCACGAGAAACTGTACCGGGGGAGATTCCCACAAATTGGCACAGTGTAACAAAATCGCGCATACTATTGAAAATGGGCGTTCCTGAAACCACCCATCGAATATCCGACTTGATGCTACAGAGAGTCTTGAAAACCTTGGATTTTGGATTGCGAATTTCATGACCTTCATCAAGGATGATTCGGTCCCAAGTCGTGTCAGCCATATCGGTGATGACTGAATATGGTGCAAGCACAACAGGTTGAGCATCAGAATGCTTACGACCTGGACCGTCGTAGATGTGAACCGACACGCTACGACGAACCAGCTCTTGATTCCACTGTGTAATAATGGACTTGGGCACCACGATGAGAGTTCTTTTAACTGGATTACGTGCCATAGTCTCAATGAGTTGGATCGTTTTCCCCAGACCCATTTCATCACACAGGAAACCGCCGTGCGGAAACTTGCCATTCTCGCGTCCGACAAGCCAGTTCACACCGAACTCCTGGTACGAGAAGAGCATTTTTGGATAACCATGTATACATTTCGTGATGACACGAGAAGACAGAACATATTTTTTTAGTGCTCTATAATATGTCAGGTGAAGCAATTGCTAAAGCTATGCGAAACTATTGGAGAGCACCGGCGTCGGGACCAGCACAAGCACCGGCACCACCAGCACCGGGACCAACAAAAGCAAACTATTCACAAATTATCCGTGATCTCGAGAGTTCAATAGATGTTTTGAAAACAAAGGGTAATTCGGCTACTAACGAAAATCGTAACAAATTCAAGAGTAAATTGGCGGCCTATCGCACCATACCAGTACTTAAACGTGCTACACTGTCTCCAAAAGGACTCGGAAACTATGAGAATGACGGCTTTCCGAAAAAGAAGGGAACCGCTATTCTAATAGGTGAGGCTGTTGGTAAGAGAGCATCAGTATTCACGGAAGGACTTAAAGAAAAAATAGACCCACTCCGACTCGCCCGTCTCAAAGAGAATATAAAAAACGCGAATCGTCGGGGGAATAAGAACCGTGCAAATGCTCTTCGGGCTAAACTCACTGCCATGGAAAAAGCAGCAGAGGAGAAAGCCGCTGCAAATGTAGAAGCTGCCAAGAAGAAAGCCGCTGCTGAAAAAGCCGCTGCTGAAAAATCTGCGGCCGAAAAGGCTGCCGAGAAAGAACTGCGTAGAGCGATTGTCGACGCTCTCGTTACTCTCAATACAAAGAATACAATCACTTCAAATAACCGAGCAGCATATGTCAAGGCTATTAAGGCTTACATGAATGCCGGATACAGAGTGACAATGTCAGATCGTAATCTCGGTGTGAATCGATACAGCACGACAACTGGTATGTCACGGACCTCGGCGGCAAAGCCGTCCGGAGCAAAAACAACATTCAATACACCGAGTGCGTTCCTTGCAGATATGAAAAAGAGACTTTCGGTCGAGAAAAACTCAAAGAAGCGCCAGGCTTTGCTCGATGAAGCGATTTCAAATTTGAACAAGCGTCTGCTCGCAACAGCACGGAACGGAAACGCACTTGTACTTATTGGAAATTACGGGGGGCTGTCAAATAACTCGAATTATACAAGCCGGATCAAGAGACGCGAAGAACAACGCAAGACGACAAAAAAGAACGATAAGAAGAATGGTGGTGGAAACGGCTGGAAGAGCGGCGGTCAACAAATCATTTTTGGTCAACCGTCTGGCGGCGCGCCCGCAGCCCCTGTTGTCATACCTGGCCCGAGTGCCCCTGTCGTCATGCCTGGCCCGAGTGCCCCTGTTGTCATGCCCGGTGGTGGTGGACCAAGCATCAGCGTAAATCCTACAATTCGTGTGAATGTGCCTCAGGCAGCAGCTCAAGCTGCAGCACAAACGCTTCCCCCAGCTGAACGTTCGGCACTCAATAACGTCGGTGGGTATCGTCGCGCTGCAACCCTGATCAATAATGCAGGTGGTCCAGAAACAATGACGCGTGCTATAAATGCACTCGAAGACAGTAAAGGTAATATACAAACAGCAGTCATGGCGTCCGGTCTTCCACCACGAGTGTTTACAAATGTTAAAAAACTCGGAAGCCCGGCAGTTGTACGACGTGCTATTACAGCTGTAAAGAAGGTGGCTCGCAAGGCGACGGTGGCTCGCAAGACGACGGTGGCTCGCAAGACGACGGTGACCCGGAAGGCGACGGTGTCCCGCAAGGCGACGGTGGCTCGCAAGGCGACGGTGGCTCGCAAGGCCAAAAAGCACGTCGTGTCTACACGCGCCTGCAAAATGCCTTCGGAAAACAAAATAAAGACGATCGTCAGCCAATTGTCACGAAAGAATCTCGAGAGAAACTTCTTGAAATGCCTTCTACCCTAAAAGGTGTTGTAGCTGGTGCAACGGTGATTACGTATGATCCGAGCATCATATGCCGTGATGATACGTTCCGTTACATTGTGACACTTGATGCCATCCGCAAAAAACATGACAATATCCCATCGTGGGTCCAGATTACGACGATCACCATGACGTGTAAACTTCTTGCGTCTGAGCGTATCAATTTGGATCTGATTCGTGAAGCTTTTCGCGAGAATGGGTCTATTCGTATCCGTCGCAAGGGAGCTCTTTACGATGGACACGAATGGACTATGAAAGAGACGACATTTTACAACCAGGTGACGATTGGGTACAGAGACCAGTACTCGACCAAGTCAATCAAGGTGTTTCCGAATGGTTCGTTTCAAGTGGCGGGTTGTTCCGATTTGTACGACTGTAAACGTGTTTCCAAGCAGCTTTCATTTTTGTTGAGCAATATTCTGAAACTCTCTGAACCACTGACCGCTGAGGCGTTCCGAGTTGTCATGATCAATACAAACTTTTCGATGAATCGTCCGGTCAACCTGAATACAATTATCGAGAAACTGAGCCGTGAACGGTCTATGTTCGAAGTGTCTTTCAATCCTGATCGGTACTCTGCTGTTAAAATCAAATTCAAGCCGCGACCGGACATGAAGCAGGTGACAGCGAGTGTCTTTTCAACCGGCAAGATTATCGTGACAGGAGCCGAGACGCTCAAAGAAATTGTGTTTGCGTACGATATTCTCAACACACAGCTCAAAAACATGGTATACGACTGTCAGGCTTTTATTGACTTGACTGAAAATGCGAAAGATTTTGAGAAACTTCGTGATGCATGCATCGAGGCGGCTTCGTATTACCTGAAAGACGACGACGAGATTTGGGCGGTCGAAGACGGTGACTTTGACACGATGTTAGGGATGGCCAATATGATCATCAAGGAAATGCAAAAGAGAAAATCGGCGGCGTTTGATACCGTGCTCGGTGCCAAGTTTGGAGTGTGGGTCGAAACGTTGAGTAATCGTGGTGTGACATCATGGTTCGAGTGATTCGGGGCTGTCAGATCCACGGCTCGTAGAGACCCGTGCCCGTGCAAGATTTAGGAGAGAGTCGGCGACCGAGCGCATTATGGGACTTGTAGGTGGTGTAGCCCCTTCCTTCGGGAGGGCCATGAAGTTGGGAAGTCGGGTACGTTCGACGGGGTTACCTTGTTCAATAGCTGTGTTTAATTCAGAAAAACATTCCGTCATGAATGATTGTCCCTCTGTAACGCGGTCCTCTCGAGCCAGAGTAATCTCTTTTGATATTTTAAGTGCAAGGCGTTTAAAGGCGATAGATGATCTCAATGCGTTTGTCATTTTTTCGTTAATTTTCATGTACAGTTGAATTGAACCGAGCACGCCCGTACCGGCTGATAAGATGGCGTTAATGATACTGACAAATTTTTGAGGTATAAACTCGTTCATAGCTACGGCGGTCAATGCATTGATAGAAGAGATTATGAGTATCGGTATATTGAATTTTGACGCAAGTCGATGGTAATATTTGAAATCGGCTGTATGGTGATTATAGTATACGTCACATTGACGCTCCATTTTTTTGAGAAATTCCTCTTCTTCGTCGGTCCATTTTTCACGCCCTTTATTTGTCGAAGTGATCATAAAAAGTTCACTTGCCATACCTTTACAAAAGATTTTCTCCAGAACAAGTAACATGTCAACACGCCTTGGTATGGGTGACGGCCGGTGCTTTACGGTTTTCGATTCGACCCGTCTATACAATGACATGATTATGAAGAAGCAGGACATTGCCTATGAGGACAATCTGTCTTATCGTAGATACCTTCAGGAGAAGGGTCCAGAGGCATTCGTTGTGCCTGCAAATGGCGCATGCGCCCTTCCAGGTTTTGGTCGCCAGGCTGATTCCGATTCAGCCCAGTAAAGAAAACGCACAAATATACATTATATGAAGATTGTCATTGACGGCAACATCGGTGCCGGTAAGACAACCCAACTCAATATCCTTGAAAAAAAGGGTTTTCGTGTCAGGCGTGAGCCGATCAACGAATGGCCTCTTGATCTTTTTTACAAGGATATGTCTCGCTGGGCCCTGACGCTCCAGCTTGCAATTATGCAGACACATCAACCCGTGGATACAAAAGACATTGTCGTCTACGAGCGCAATCTCCTCTCGTGTCGATATGTATTTTGGGAATACCTCAAGGAGAATAACCACGTCAAGGCGATCGAGGATGTTATCCACGAGCGAGCCTATGAAAAATACCAATGGTTACCTGATGTTTACATTTTCTTGTCGGTCGACCCAGAGGACGCTTTTAAGCATATCAAGAGCCGAAAGCAAGAGGGTGATTCAGGGATTACTCTGAAGTACTTGAAAGAAATTGACAGGTTGTACAAGGATTTGCTTATGAAGGTTCCTTGTCGTGTATATGTCGTCAAGGCGTCAGGAAGAACGCCCGAAGAAATTCACACAGATATTTTCGGAATTTTGTCATCTTATACAATAGATGGCGTGCACGTCCGTAACAATCGACGGTCGGAAGTGCAAAAGACCGGCACTGATCGACGGTCGGTGTTGTGTGCACCACTCCCAGACATGTGCAATTTGTCTTGAGCCCGTCCCGAGCCTCAACTCGAAAGGCACAAAACGCCTTTCGTGTACACATGCATTTCATGCACAATGTATTCTCACGTGGTTTGAGTCGTCCGATGAATGTCCGACGTGCCGAACTGAACAGGACACTGATCCAATCATCATTTTTAAAAAACGTATCGAGGACGGTTTGCGGATAAAGTACCAGGATGCAATACGGTCACTGCAGCACGAAGTTGCAGGTCTCAGGATGCGTCGACCGCGTAACCTTTTTCCTCGCAGTGAAATACATGACAGAGACGTGTACGGCGACGACGCGGCTAGGGATGAGATGTAAACTCAAGCCTCGTGTAGGTGAGACAACCTGCTACCGTCATTCGGTTGCTTCGCCTCAGTGTCCAGTTTGCCTCTCCGATATGTCTATGGCAACATCCCGTAGGCTTGACTGTGGACACACGTTCCATACACGTTGCCTTGAAAGATGGAAGAGAACATCCAGAACGTGTCCGATGTGCCGAGTTCCGTTTGATCAACCCATGTACAAGGTTCGAGTTTCCGTTCAACGAATCGCTGATAATCATGTTTCGTCCGATTCTTATACGACGAGTAATGTCTCTGGAATTGTAAGCGCATTTGGAATGGATCCGTACATTGATCCTCGATTTATCACTGATATACTTTTTGAAATTGCAGGGAACGAGTCAATTTCCGATGTATTCAACGAGCTCGGAATCAATATGCCGTCCGGGCCTTTCGTGCCCGTCGCAGCGCCGCCTGTCCCGCCCCGCACTTGACGCAGTACGCCGAACAAAACTTTGAATAATTGAGCATGCCATAATTTCTATTTGCCCTCTTCGGGTTTGCAATCGTCTTCCCGGACGCATCGACAATGACTGGACCGGCTCCAAATCCTTGTTTATGAGCCCATAGACGCACAGGAATCACCATAACACGACCGGGTTTCAACATACCATTCGGGTCGGGGATTTGATTCAGGCCGTTCAGATTGCGAAGCTCGCGGTTCGAGTTTGTCGCAATCCGACCATTGTTTACATTGCCCGGAGACTTCGAGTGCTTGTAAGCTGCGCGAATAACGTTTTGTGGAACACGGAAAAACTTGGCAAGCGCCTGGACGGTGTCAGTCGGTCGCTTCTGGCCCAGAGCATTCACATATTTAGCTCTCGTTTTATAGACGACGCGGAAGATCTGTTTGTACCAATGAAAGTCTCCGCCGTTCGGTGACACAAAGTTCATCACCTTGTAATAGCCAGGCTTGCACGCAGTCGCTGAGTTATCCAGTTTGTAGGCGAGCCCCTTGTAATCTGCCAGGACGCGCTCGGCAATCCCTTTGCACGAACGAAAATCGAGGCCCCAAGCTTTATGGTTTGACATGTTCCCAGGGACGTCTTTATTTACAGAACGGGGATTGTTCAGGTCAAATGCATAGTCATAACAGTTATCGTGGTAGACTCCGACAGTGCCATAGGGAGCCCAGCGAAAGGTTGTCGCCGGGCACATCTGTGCGTTCGGCATTTATTATCTACGGACATAATAAAATGATTGGTATCCTTTCTTCGCGCAACACAGGCGAACTGCTTACCCAGATGACCATCTTTATTCTGTACGTCATCATCCTCACGTTTGTTCTTCGTTACCTATGGAACAATGTGCTCGTCGACCACATCACGATTCTGCGCAAGGTGGACACGCTGCTGAACACCTTCCTGCTCGCCCTCGGCATCGCCATGTTCCGCCTCTAGACGCCCTGAGGTTCTTAGCTATTTTCTAACCGAACAGTATGGAATCAGCTAAGAGGTTATGGGTTCGAACTATCCTCAGAAGCGACCGCCTCAGTCACGCGAACAAAATCAAGAAACTCGTGAACACGTCCACGTGGAACGAAAAGAATCAGAAGGGAAATCTTGAAGAGGTGTTCCTGAACATGATCTATCGGAACAACGAAGCAAAGAGAATAAACAATCGGGCCACACGCAACATGGTTCTGAATAATGCGATGATTCTCATCAACCCGATCAAACACACGCCTCCGGCAAACAAGTACAAGGGTTTCCTACGGCGGTACGGGAAATACATGAACCATGGGTACAAGAAGACGATCTTGACCAAGGCGCCGTACAAAAAGACGACGTCGACCAACTATATCAAGCGTCACCCGAACAAACTCGAGCGCGTCATGACGGTTCGCGCCTCACCACAAGAGGCGCTGGCCAAACACTTTTTCCCGAGAGGCCCCAAGCCGGTCGAGTATCTCGGCGGAGGTGCCGACGGCAAGGTGTACGTCATGAACGACGGTCGTCTGATCAAGTTTGTGAGCGGAAGTGCACCCCAAGAGTATACCGCCCTGCACAAACTTCAAGGCACTGGTCTCGTACCCTCGTTTCGGAATGGCAACGGCAAGGTTCTCTCGCTTACACCGTACCACCAAAACATGGCGAAAAAGTTGTTCGGTTACGCGTCGTCTCAAATGACTGCATTTATCATGGGTCGGGTCGGCGGGGAAAAGGCGATGACGCTCCGGAAGTACACTCAGCAGTACCCTTCGGCGAACCGAGAGAATATCGAACGACGTCTGCGTACGGTCGTGAATACGCTCGGTCTCAAAGGCATTTCCCACGGGGATATGCATGACGAGAATATCATTGTGGAAGTGGATTCGAATGGTCGGATCCGGCGCATGTGGCTGATTGACTTTGGGCGCTCAAACAAGCTGAACATCAACCAGACGGCCAGAAACATGTTCGCTGTGGCACGGGGGATCATCGTCGGTCGCGGTCAAAAGCCGGGAATGTTCCTGACGCGTGGCCTTTTCGGCATGGTTCAAGATGTTCCACTTGCCGGTGTCAGTCAGAACCGACGCATCGATCCACACATGTTTTATGCTCTTACGGGGAAAAAGTACAGCATGGCGAATGAGGCTCAGATTGCCAACTACCGCAAGTTGATCGCCGGCATGAAGAATCGGCGCGTCACGACGCCGACGCGCCGTGCCAAGAGCGCAAGTCCGGCACCGCGACCAAAGACGACCAACGCTCGGAGCCCACAGAGTGTTCCGCGGAACGCCAAAAAAAACTAGGCGTAGAGTAAATGGATCTTTATAAGACTCTCTTCTGGATCGGTTTCATTATTCTTCTTGTGGCACACCTGCAGCTCCTTCGTGAACATGTACGCACCGCGACTCGTCAGCACGCAATGATTGCGCTGACGGGCCTGGCCCTCATGTTTGTCGGCTCAAAAATCGGTCGCGATTTCCTCGGTATCAAAGCATAGATTCTAAGAGCTGAATCTTATCGAGAATCAGCTGTCGATGACCCCTGTCTATCCATCGAATATGATTCTTTGAATCAATAATCGACTCGAGAATCCAAATGTATTCGATCATCCGATCTTCAGTCTCTAAACCGCCTTGTTTAAAAGTTTCAAGACGTTTGAGAGACTCTTTGTATCTATTTTCGTAAATCTCCTTGTATCTCCCATATTCCCATTTATTTTGAGGAATGTTCCCGGTACACAAAATTCCCTTATTCAAGTCTTCCATCTAGAACTTTGTACGCCCCGTGCTTTTAAGCCGAACACATGACACATCCTTCAGGGTTGTCGCGTCGACACGCCAGCACTTCCTCCTGTGTTGGAGCGATCGTCACCTGCTGCGGCTTGGCCTTTGCACGCGTCCGAAGGTAGTACATACCAGTCTTCAGACCCTTCTTCCATGCATACATGTGCATTGACGAAAGCTTTGCGACTGTTGGGTTCTCCATGAACAGATTGAGGCTCTGTGACTGATCGATATAGGCACCACGGTCGGCGCTCATGTCGATGATACTCTTCATCGGAATCTCCCATACAGTGCGATATACTGATTTGAGATTGTCTGGAATTCCGGAAACATTCTGAATTGATCCACCATCCTTGATAATTTGATCCTTGATTGTCTTGTTCCACATTCCATGCACTTGGAGCGCCTTGACCAAGTGTTTGTTCACGACGACAAATTCACCGGCGAGCGTCCGACGGAGGTATATGTTTGTCGTATATGGCTCGAAAGCCTCATTGTTTCCCATAATCTGAGCCGTCGAGGCTGTTGGCATGGGTGCAACGAGGAGTGAATTACGAAGGCCGTACTTGGCAATGTCGGCACGTAGTTCCGACCAATTCCATAGACTATCCTGTGTCGGCACGTCCCACATGTCAGGCTGTAGAATACCTTGAGACGCAGGTGAGCCAGAGTACGTCTCGTAAGGACCATATTCCTTGGCGAGCTGACACGACTCTGTGAGCGCAGCATGATAAATCGTCTCGAAGAAGACTCGGTTCCGAGCACGCGCCTCTTCCGAGTCAAACTCAAGACCTAGCATCATGAACACGTCCGCGAGACCTTGGACGCCAATAGCAACTGGACGGTGACGCATATTCGACTTTTTCGCCGGATCGGTTGGATAGTAATTCCGATCAATCACCTGATTGAGATTGCGAGTCATGACACGGATGACCGCATGAAGCTTCGTCAAGTCAAAATGACCATTTTCCCATACAAATGCCGGAAGACATACACTCGCCAGGTTACATACAGCAGTCTCGTCGGCCGAAGAAACTTCAAAAATTTCGGTACAAAGATTGGATGACTTGATGACGCCGATATTCTTCTGGTTCGACTTGGTATTCGCGGCGTCCTTGTAACACATGTAAGGTGTACCCGTCTCGATTTGTGACCGAAGCATCGCATCCCACACCTGACGCGCCTTGACGACACGCTTGTATCTCCCCTGTGCGACGTACGTTCGATATAGTTCATTGAATGCCTCGCCGTAGACATCTTGAAGTCCCGGGGACTCATGTGGACACATAAGATGCCAATCCTCATCCGCCTGCACCTTTTGCATGAAGAGGTCTGGGATCCAAAGCGCCGTGAACAGGTCACGACAACGAGCCTCCTCGTCTCCCTGGTTTAGACGCAGGTCGAGAAACTCCATCACATCGGCATGCCATGGCTCGAGATACACGGCAAACGATCCCTTGCGCTTCCCGCCACCCTGATTGACGTAACGCGCCGTGTTATTGAACACGCGAAGCATTGGGACGATGCCATCAGCAATTCCATTCGTGCCCTTGATCGGTGTGCCGTTTGCACGTACATTACTGATATGAACACCAATTCCTCCAGACCACTTTGAAATCTGGGCACATTCTTTGATTGTATCGTAAATACCATCGATACTGTCATCTTTCGTGGCCACAAGGAAACAATTCTCGGCGAGTAGACCCTGGACCGAATATGAGTGATCATCTTTTACACCGAGTGTATATACAAACGCTGGAAGGTCTTCAGTGATTTTCACCTTAGAGTTGATGCGAAGGAATATGCTTCCATCAATTTCAAGCGTCGTGTTCGCGCGCTCAGTTTTCTGGAGACGGTCATCGTCGTAGTGCTTCCGGACCCATCTCATAATCTCAGGGATCCACGGGATCTGCATTCGTCCGATATAAGTGTCACACCCCTTGTATGACTTGGTCATGATTGTCATGGATGTGTCGAGACCGACCGAACGCGAAACATGGAATATAGACTTGATCAGAGGCTGATTCGTCAATTGTAACACCACGCTGCCGTTGAGTGTACAACACCCATCTGTACTCACAAGCCCTCCGAGGAATGCAGTGAATAGTTCACGGCTCCACGAGAATATGGCTGGCCATAGAAACTTTTCACTCGACCACCTGCCGAATAGAATGTTGAACGCGTTTCCGATGGCCGAGTTGTTGAAACTGATCGTCAGACACTCTTGATTCGTTGCCGTGTAAACACTCGCATGAACACCGAGATACTTTTCTCCGATGCGCACAATTTCATCGATGAACGTGGTATTGTTGGGATTCTGTGCGAATGCAATTCCGCGATGGGTAGGAGTTCGTGTGCTCGTCTTCTGGTATAGAATACAACCGTCACCGTACCAGGATCCCAGAAACCAGGCAAAGTCTTCATCAACCGTCACGTAGCGCTCGAACCACTCTCCCTTCTTTTTGATACCATTCGGGCGATACTCGCTTGTAAAGTACGTATTGCGGCGCATTTTAGTCCCTTCAAACTCGAATGCATATGTCCAATGTTCAGCTCCTTTGATATCCTTGAGTACCTCGTACATATCGACTATTTGATAAGCAGTCCGTGTATTTGATTTGGGAATGGAAATCCAATCTCCGACGCGAAGATCCTCGATTGCATTCCACTGGGGAGTCTCCTTCCACGCGAGTTGTTCCTTTGTGATGGACCAGAAACGATGGTTCCCAGTCACCTTGAATCCAGGAGTTTTGTATACTTTGACGTCAAAGAGTGTACGGTCACCGAGAGGATTTTTATGAGTTTGCATGACGGGCTGCGTGGCGCCTGTATGAGTAATAACCCGATCACCGATATTCACCTGCTCAATAGGAACTGGACCACGATTTGTCGTGAAAACCGGAGTCCCTTCTACGAAGCAACTCGACATCTGTGGACGATTCGTTCCAGCATTGAACAGTGTCGGTGTTGCGTGCGTAAAATACTTTTGGGACATGAGCTCATACGTTTCGATCACACGTGGGGTGTCATCACCATGAATACCAACCGCCACGCGCATAAACATGTACTGTGGCGTCTCACCCGGGTACAAATAACTCTTCTGGAGCGTCTTGAGTCCAAAGTAGCCAAAGTTGTAGTCGCGCGAATGATCAATCGCAAAATCAAGCTCAGACGACAAACATTTCATGAAATAGTCTGACACGATACCTTTGACATGCAGGCCAACCATAGCATCCGTGAACATCTTAGGGCACAACTTTTGGAGATTCGAGGCAACGATTCGGGTTGCGAGAACTTCATAGTCGGGGTGCTCAGTCTGCATATGAACTGCCACCTCGGCTGAAAGGTCATCAATCTCACTCGTCTTGATCATGTCATACATGCTTGTAAACACCTTCTGAGCCACCTTGTCAGGCTGAACATCCAGTCCAGAGCACAGCTTACTGATACGGGCGACCACCTTATCGAAAAGCATCGGTACGATGTCCCCATTTCTCTTCTGGACCTTCATTTGCATTTACAAGGACTCAACTTTTTATCGGCAACTACAGTAAATGAGTAACTATCGTGTCTTTCCGACACCACTGTCGGACGCATTCTTCTCATCGTTCAACCGAGAGTATCTTCATGGTGCCATCATCCGCAATGTCAAGACCAAGACGGGTATGACAATCGATCGTCAGAATGACGCTGATCTCTCAGCTTTGATGCATGGTGTATATATGCATATGATGTCTGATCCAAATTCAAAAAGACAAGTAGCACAGATGAATGACATTGTGGTCCGTGAAGCGACCAAGACGATCCAGACCGGTATTCTCCAGCAGCTGTCATACTTTGACTCGATCACCAGATCACCAGATCCGTTGGCCATGCCGATCAGCACGTCAACTCACGGAAATAAAATGAGTAGTAATGATAAATATGGATTCTGAGCAGAACAAGCAAAAGCCAAAGAATGGTATGTCAGGCTTTCTCATCGCTGTAATCGTGATTTCGATTGCAGCCGTGATTGGTGCTTTGATATACTATTATTTCAAGAAGAACGGCAGCAACTCCTTCAAGAATGTCGGGGCAGCCAACGTGGCTGCCGTTGCCCCCCCTGCAGTTCCATCTATGACGAATGTCACTGGTGGAAACATGGGGGCGACAGGCGGGAACGCTCGGCCTTCAGCGAATATTCGTTAAATTTTTCATATTGTAAAGTGCTACACCTGCAGCACTGAAATGGGTATCACCCTTTTTCAGGTTGCAACTATGTTCCCAGTGTTTCTATAGCAATTGTGAATGACCAATCAACACCGTTGTTATCAAGTAGGTTCCCGAAACGATCATTCACTTGGATATCCAGACGATCTAAAATTGGCCTGGACTCTGTAATATCCAGGTATTGACAAAATTGAGATTCGTCTCCAAAAAACGTAATTGTACCACTCGTCGAATTGACTGGAATTTTGAAGCTGATTTGAGGTGTCTCACTCGAGGATGTGTACAAGTTTTTCAGCCATATGCTGATGTACGTGTCCTGACTGAGGTTGTACGAGTTTGTGGCTGTTATGGTTGCTCCTGAGCCTGCTGATTGACCAGCCGTGAATCCAAGCAGGTATGCTATAGATCCAGCCGAAACAGTCGTGAATGTTCGAGTGGCACTGGCTGCCGTGAATGTCAGTTTCGTTGAGGGGGCTACTGGGGCTGTAAACGAACCTATACCAGATACGGCGGTATTCAGGGCTGATAGAAGGGTCGTTAGTGTATATGACCCAGGAGTCACGGTATACGTCGTACTATTGATAACGACTGTATTGTAGGGGGCCCTGATGTTATAGAACGAGTATGGTATTTCGGCACTCTTGAGCCATACCCTCTTTATGTCACGGTGTCTGTTTACGAGTGGAACGATGCACTGGAAAGAATTCCCATTCACTTTATTTACATTCGATGTCAATGCTGTATCGACATGTATAACATACGTCTTCAGCATTTATTCAATGTCTATATTTTATTTTGTATATAACTTTTAGATGTTAAGGTCAGTTGA
>JACCDP010152869.1_pt1 | contig 18728 bp, 18 predicted proteins | sample 7445841 | NCBI WGS metagenome assembly JACCDP01 (sample SAMN15323441, study PRJNA562643) | freshwater metagenome | isolation source: river surface water | place: USA:Blue River Watershed | collected 2017-08-17
ACCCAGTTCTTGACGGGCGCCTAGCTATGGAGACTTCAGCAATTGCAAAAGCAGGACATGCTTTCGAAGTTGCTGCTGGCGTTTCTCCGCTAACCGCAGTTGCTGCACACGTTGGTGTTTCGCTTACCGGTGGTCGCACCCGAGAAGTTCGCATCATCGATGCTGATTCACCAATCGTTGATTGGGCCGCACACATTGATCCGCTTGTGACACTTGTTGTTCACAATGCAGCAGATCGAGTAACCGAAGTTTCCAAGGCACTTATCAAAGCTGGACGCGAGGGTTCAACACCAGTTGCAATCGTTCGTGACGGTGCAACTGTTGAACAGCGTTCTTTGCATTCAACATTGGAAGCGCTACCAAACGCAGTGAAGCTTGCTAAGCAAAGTGGAAATGGAATCGTCATCATTGGCGAAACTGTTGGCGATCGCACTGCCTGGTTTGAAAACCGACCACTACACGGTTGGCGCGTTCTTGTGCCCCGCACAAAAGATTCAACTGAAGACCTACGCGAACAAATGATTTCATTTGGCGCAGTTCCGTTTGAAGTTCCAACCATGTCCGTTGAACCACCTCGCACACCACAACAAATGGAACGTGCAATTCACGGACTTGTATCCGGAAGATTTGAATGGGTAGTTTTCACCAGCCTTAACGCAGTGCGCGCAATTCGTGAACGATTCGAAGAGTATGGCTTAGACGCTCGCTCACTTTCGGGAATTAAAATTGCTGCGATCGGCGAAGATACAGTCAACGCATTAATCGCTATGGGCGTGCGTCCAGACTTGGTTCCAGAAGAAGAACAAACAACAGCCAGCTTGCTAGAGGAATGGCCAGAGTTTGATTCAATCAATGATCCGATTAATCGAATCTTCTTGCCACGTGCTGACATTGCAACTGACACTTTGGTCGCTGGTTTGACTGCACTTGGCTGGGAAGTTGAAGACGTTACCGCTTTCCGTACGGTTCGTGCGGCGCCTCCTGCAGTTGAGACTCGGGAAGCCATCAAGAGTGGTGGCTTCGACGCTGTGATTTTCACTTCAAGCAGCACGGTTCGTAACTTAGTTGGAATCGCTGGCAAGCCTCATCCAACAACGATCATTGCGTGCATCGGACCTGCAACCGCGAAGACCGCTCAAGAGCATGGTCTACGGGTTGATGTACTTCCAGAAGATGCCACCATCACAGCCTTGGCTAACGCCTTGGCAGTTCATGGCGGGGCCCTTCGCGATGAGGCTGAAACTTCTGGCTCAGTTGGCTGGCGCCCATCTCGTAAGCGCTCGGCTGCACGACGTCGCGCCACGTGATCTGATTAGTAGTATGCGGACAACGGTTCACTTACTGCGTCACGGTGAAGTTCATAACCCGGACAAGGTCCTTTACGGACGTCTGCCCGGATATCGACTTTCAGAACTAGGCCATGAAATGGCGCAGCGAGCTGCGCAAGCTCTGGCTTCTCGTGATGTGACAGCAGTGATCGCATCGCCGTTGGAACGTGCACAGCAAACGGCGGCGCCGATTGCGGGCGTCTTTGGATTAACAATTGGCACCGACGAAAATCTAATTGAAGCTGACAATGTATTTGAAGGCGAACGAGTTTCAGTTGGCGACGGTGTTCTTCGTCAACCACGAGCTTGGAAACATCTCTACAACCCAATCCGACCATCATGGGGTGAGCCTTACGTGGTCGTTGCAGCTCGGATGCGACAAGCGGTGGCGGATGCTCGTGATGCCGCGCGCGGACATGAAGCGGTTCTAGTCAGCCACCAACTTCCAATTTGGATAAGTCGTCTTGATTTCGAAGATCGACGTTTTCCGCACGATCCGCGTAAACGTCAATGCAGCCTGGCTTCGCTAACTTCCTTGACGTTTGATGACGATGATTTAGTAGCGGTGTTGTACACCGAACCGAGCGCTGACCTTTTGGGGAAAGCGAGCAAGATCGCCGGTGCGTAAAGTTGCCGCTCTAGTTTTTGCAGGTGCGTGCATAGCGTTCTTGACGGGATGTAGTGCGAGCAGTACTTCGAATACTTCTGACACTGGTTACATTTCTGGCGATGGCAGTACCGTCCTGGTTGCACCCGAAGAACGAGGTGAGGCCATTTTGCTCGCAGGTGAGACGCTGGATGGAACGTCACTAGACATTGCTAGCTGGCAAGGTAAACCAGTAGTTATAAATCTTTGGGCATCCTGGTGCGGACCATGTAGATCTGAAGCAGTTGAGTTAGAAAATTCATACATGGCGTTTAAAGATCAAGGTGTTGAGTTCTTGGGGCTAAACACTCGAGACGGCCTTGCCGCCGCGAAAGCATTTAACGAAAGGTTCAAGGTTTCTTATCCATCTATTCGAGACAAAGATGGACAACTGACTTTGGCTTTTGGAAATCTGGGTCCTGCGGCAACGCCGTCAACCATCATTTTAGATTCACAAGGCAGAGTTGCCGCGCGTATCTTGGGACCAACAACTGAGTCTGAATTGCGAGTTGTAATCTCAGCAGTACTGGAAAGCGAAAGCTAATGCCAGTAATTGAGATCGTCGAAACGATCACATCCGGTTCGCTCTTACTTGCTATACCACTGGCATTCCTTGCTGGTCTAGTTTCATTTCTTTCACCTTGCGTACTTCCGCTAGTGCCCGGATACCTCTCATACATAACAGGAGTTGCCGGTGCAAGAGCCACTGCGCAACGCACCTCAGTTTCGCGATCGCGCGCAGTGTGGGGATCAATTATTTTTGTTTCAGGATTCTCTGTTGTGTTCATTTCCTATGGCGCACTATTTGGTGGCATTGGACAACTACTTCTGGAGTATCAGCGAACCATTCAAATGATCATGGGTGTCGTTGTTGTAATTCTTGGCCTTGGATTTCTGGGTGCAATTCCTGCAATTCAACGGGACATCAGAATCCACCGAGTCCCGACTGGAACTTTGTTCGGAGCTTTTTTGCTTGGCGCATTATTTGCAATTGGTTGGACGCCTTGCATTGGCCCAACTTTGGCTGCGGTTCAAGGTATGGCGCTTACTGAAGCGAGCGCAGTCCGTGGCGCAATTTTGAGTGCGGCCTATTGTTTAGGACTTGGACTCCCATTCGTATTCATTGCATTGTTCTTCGAACGAAGTATTCGAACTGTCAAAGTCCTACGTAAGCATTCGCGGGGAATTATGTATTTCGGCGGGGTCATGCTTATTGTGATTGGGTTACTCCTAGTAACTGGGTACTGGAATGACCTCACAATCGGATTGCGCGTTTGGGCAGCTGACTGGGGAGTACCAATCTAATGAGAAGTAATGGTGAGTAAGTAGTGGCAACAATGCGTTGGTTATGGCGACAGCTAACCAGCATGCGCATTGCATTGATTTTGCTTTTCTTGCTCGCCCTTGCGAGTATTCCGGGCTCAATTTTTCCGCAACGCGGAACTTCACCGCTGCGAGTTAATGAGTTCTTAAAGGACAACCCAACTACCGGTCCGATTCTTGACCGGTTTTACATGTTCGACGTTTTTGCTTCACCTTGGTTTGCTTCCATTTATCTTCTGCTCTTTATTTCCTTAACAGGATGCGTACTGCCGCGAGCAGTCGATCATTACAAAGAACTTAGAAGTCAGCCACCAGCAGCGCCGAGAAATCTCAGTCGCTTACCAGTGCATCTCCAGTGGCAAAGCAATGTGCCAACCGCACAAGTTGTTTCGGAAACTGCTACAGCTTGGAAGAAACGTGGTTGGCGAGTTCGCCAAGGTGAAGACTGGCTTTCGGCGGAAAAGGGTTACGCCCGGGAAACCGGAAACTTGCTATTTCATTTATCGCTTTTGGTTTTATTAGTCGCGGTTGGTTATGGCGGTGCGGTTGGTTATCGCGGGACTGTAATTGTGCGAGAAGATGCTGGGTTTGCGAACAACGTTACGCAGTACGACACCTTTGCCCCAGGCCGAATGTTTGCCGCCGATGACTTACCACCGTTTTCATTTGAGCTAAAAGAGTTCGAGGCAACCTTCCAACGTGGGGGACAGCAAAACGGTGCACCGCGTGCTTTCCGGGCTGAAGTAATGGTCAAGGACGATCCAAAGTCTGAACCTAGACCAGTAACTATTGAAGTTAACCATCCACTTCGCACTTCAGGTATCACGGTTTATTTAGTTGGCCATGGTTTCGCGCCGGAGTTCACAGTACGTGATGCCTCTGGAAAAGTTGTTTGGGAAGATGCAGCCGTATTCTTGCCACAGGATTCAGCCTTTACTTCAAGTGGAGTAGTTAAGGTTCCCGACACTGTTCCACAAATTGGTCTGCAGGGATACTTTTTGCCAACAGTTACTGATGATTTCTCCATGGGACCAAAGTCAGTGTTCCCTGCTGCAGACGATCCAGAGGTTTACCTAAGTGTGTGGCAGGGTGATTTAGGTCTCGATTCTGGAATGCCACAAAGCGTCTATCGTCTTGAAACCGAAAACATGGAACGAATTGGAATTGAAGAACTAGCACCTGGCGAAACTTGGAATCTTCCAAACTCGGCGGGAACTGTTGAATTTACTGGCTATCGTCAGTGGGCATCATTTGTCATCACAAAAGATCCCGGTAAAGGTTGGGCACTTGGTGCTGCCATTGCATCCATTGTCGGATTGTCCTTGTCGCTTTTGATCCCACGCCGCCGAGCTTGGCTGCGGGTGACGTTATCCGATGATGGAGGTAATCTGATTGAAGTTGCTGGGTTATCAAAAACTGAAGCTCCTGGTTTGGCGGATGAAATTTCACAGCTTGCCAAACTAGTCAATGCTCCGGAGGAAAAGTTATGACTGTAAATGAAACATTGGCGCAGGCAAGTAACGCCATGGTTTATGGATCGATGACTGCTTTTACTGGAGCGATGGTCGCATTCAGCATCTCATTGGCAAAAGGCCGCAGAATTGAAACGATTGAAGTTTCGGCACAACGTACGAGTGCATCGCACCAGGTTCGCAAAGGCTCCACAGCTACCCTAGACGAACCATCAGTTTCAACTTCAGTTTCTGATGGTGTTGACCTTGGTGAAGGGCGTCGCGCCGGAAACATCGGCATGTCGTTAACTTGGCTCGGAACGTTGTTACTGGGTGCAGCTATTGTTTTCCGCGGCCTCTCGGCCGGCCGCGTGCCAATCGGAAACATGTATGAATTCTCGTTGGCCGCAGGTTTTGCGGTTTCGTTGACTTATTGCCTAATGTCAATCTCGCGCGACCTTCGTTGGCTTGGACTATTCATTTCGATTCCTGTGCTACTTGACTTAGGTCTTGCCTTAACAGTTTTGTACACCGAAAGCGCACAACTAGTTCCAGCACTTAATTCATATTGGTTAGCGATTCACGTAACTGCTGCAGTAGTCTGCATCGGCGCCTTCACTATGGGCGCTGCACTGTCAGGTTTGTATCTCGTTGCTCAAGCAGCTGAGGATCGGGTAGCAGCCGGAAAAGAACCAGGCCGTAGTTCTGCATTCGCACAACGCATTCCATCCGCAGATCGCTTAGACCTAATGTCATATCGAATTCATGCATTTATGTTTCCGATTTGGACCTTCGCGGTTATTGCTGGGGCAATCTGGGCTGAAGCTGCTTGGGGTCGTTACTGGGGCTGGGATCCAAAAGAAACTTGGGCATTCATTACCTGGGTAATCTATGCGGCTTACTTACACGCCAGAGCCACTGCAGGCTGGCGCGGCAAAAAGGCAGCATATGTTGCAATTGCTGGCTACGCCACGATTCTTTTCAACTACTTTGTGGTGAACATATTCGTGCAAGGCCTGCATTCATACTCTGGCCTGTAAGCAATAGCTATCGCTTAGGCGAAAGATCGCGCAAGAAACTCGGATCGTCATCAGGCGCAAACACATCATCATCGCCACGTCCCCAACCACGGCCATTTGTGCGGCCAAACAAAATCCATAGCAGTGGACCAATGACAGGTATTAGGACAATTATTGCTAGCCATACCAATTTCGGTAGCGCTTTTGGATTTGGTGTCTGTAAGCAGTCAGCAAGGGCATAGACCGATAGACCTATGACTAAAACAAGCAAAACAAAGCGAGGCATACCTAGATCGTAAGTCAGAATTCGAAACTTGGCGAACAGACATAAACTAATTAAGTGAACCCATTCATTTCATACACTCTGGCCCGACTTGGCTTACTTGCCGTCACCTTAGGTATTGGTTATTTGTTCGGCCTACGCGGGCCGCTTTTAATTATTTTGGGATTCTTGGGGTCAGGACTTTTATCTTTAGTTCTACTTAACAGTCAGCGCTCCCAGTTAGGTGGGCGCATTTCGGGCTACTTCACCAGAATTAATCAAAAGCTAGATGCCAATACTCGTAAAGAAGATTTTGACGAGTAGTTTTACATTCCGTTTGGTGACAACCAAATTGCGACAGAAATCATTCCTGAGAAAAGCAACAGCATGCGTGCAGTGTCACCAAGTACTGGAATCAAATCTGGACCAGAAGCTCCATTACGGACTGCCTGCAATGGGCGCCGAGCACTAAGAATTGCGAACAATCCGATGAATGCACTTTCTGGACCCGCCTCAGAAAAGTTCATAGCAAGCGGCATGAAGAAGCCAACTAAAATACAGGCGCGGTAAAGTTCGCGGGTTTTTGCATCACCTAATCGAACTGCCAAAGTTCGTTTCCCAGATAGTTCATCAGTGGGAATATCTCGTAAATTGTTGGCAACCAAAATCGCAGTTGAAAACGCGCCACATGCGACACCGCCAAGCAAAGCTAAAACGGTTACTTGGCCAGTTTGGCTAGCACTTGTGCCAGCTACTGCGACCAGCCCAAAGAAAACAAAGACAAACAATTCTCCGTAACCGGCGTAGCCATATGGCTTAGATCCTCCGGTGTAAAACCATGCGGCAGCAATTGCGGCAATCCCAATTGGAATTAGTAACCAAACTTGGCTTAACAAAACCATGCCAAGTCCAGCGAGCGCGCTAATTCCAAACGAGATGACTGCCGCTCGCTTAACTTCTTCTGGAGTTGCCAACTTCTGTCCAACTAGACGTACTGGACCGACGCGATTTTCATCAGTGCCGCGGATTCCATCGCTGTAATCATTTGCATAGTTAACCCCGACTTGGAGCGACAGACTCACAACAAGTGCCAACAATGCAATTAGTGGTCGAAAGGATCCTTCAAACTCCGCAATTGAAGTCCCGACCAAAACTGGAGCAACTGCAGCCGGCAATGTTCGGGTTCGTGCGCCGTCAATCCATTGAGAGCGGGTAGCCATGAAAATCCTTAATGATTTGTTCCTGGGTGCGGAAACAGTTTCTGTGTCATTTCGTTTGCAGCTTGCATTCGCAAACTTATCCGATCGATTTTTCCAGAATCGAGCATGGGTAGTGAAGTCACAATTTGCACAGTACGAGGAACTGCAGCTCTACTGATTTGATCTCGAATTGTTCCCTGAATTTCGGCAATCAAACTTGAAGGACTGGGAACATGGTTACGAGTGACGACATAAGCAATCGGAATTGATCCCCACAGCTCATCTTGTAAATCGATGACGGCAACATCTTCAATTGCTGGATGATGGCGGATCAAAGATTCAACAGCGCTCAAAGCAACGTTTACTCCGCCAACTGTTACTACGTCATCCAATCGACCCAAGATATGCAGCAGACCGCTGGAGTCGAGTTTTCCAACATCATGCGTTTGAACTTGGCCTGAGATAAAACTGACTGCATCTAGATCGGGACGTAGACGATAACCGCTTGCAGCTACTGCTCCAGAAATTGTCACTCGGCCCGGCTCAACATCATCTTTGGTGCCAAGTGAGATATTCACGCCATCAAGTGGTCGACCATCAAATACACAGCCACCACAAGTTTCGGTCATGCCATAAGAAATAGAAACTTTAATTCCTAACTCGCGCATTTTGTTTAACATTGGTTGCGGTGTTGCTGCAGCTCCACTCAGCACTAGGTCATAAGACTGCAAGGCTTCAATTCCAACACTGCCAGATTCAATGAGCCGAGCAATCTGAGTTGGCACCAAAGAAACCATTAGCGCTCTGCCATCTTTATCGCTCTCTCGAACAGCCCGCATTGTGGTAGCAGCAAAGGCAGCCGCTTCAAAAGTTCGCGCACCACCAACACTTGGATCAATTTCAAATGGACTGTTGTGATACCAAGAGCGAACCAAGACCATGATGCCGGCAATGCGATGAGCTGGCATAGATACCACCCAACGATTATTGGTACCGAAACGATTTCCAAAAGCTGTTGCAGAAGCCGACAAAGCTCGTTGACTTAGTAAAACTCCTCTTGGCGTCCCGGTTGATCCCGAAGTCGCGCTGACTATTGCAATGTCGTTGGATTCGAGTGGGTGAGTTGGATCATCGGGGCGAAGTGCCTCCAAAGTCTGAGTAACAACGAATTCAGGGCTGGCAGCCATCGGAGCAATAGCTGGGCCCGATCCATCAAGCGCAGGTCCGATAACTGAGGCGAGTTTCAAAACTCCACCCATGCCAGGGGGAACCGTCACCGCGGTAAGTACCCGCGGATTCTGGCTTTTTCTGGATGTGTCAGATTGCGTCATCGAGACTAGCCTAGAGCGAAGAACTATTCCTCAAGATTTTCCTAAGGTTTGTTATGGATACCCGCACAAAGTACGTACTCCCACCAGTGGTTGCAGACGACAGTCCTGCGAAAAAAGACCCAAGTTATTCATCAATCACGACTGCCTGCGAGTGGGTGCGTACCGGTAATTACACCGACATTGTTTTGGAACGATCTGCAGGTGTTGATTCAGGCATTGCCAAAATCACCATCAATCGACCTGAGAAGCGCAATGCGTTCCGCCCACAAACAGTGCAGGAATTGATTCATGCCTTCGATGTGGTTCGGGACGATCCAAGTGTTGGCGTAGTCATTTTGACCGGCCAAGGTGATTGGGCTTTCTGCAGTGGTGGCGATCAAATGATCCGTGGCGATGATGGTTATATCGGTGATGACGCAGTTGCTCAAGCTGGAGTAGGTCGACTCAACGTTTTAGATTTACAAATCGCAATTCGCCGAATTCCAAAACCAGTGGTTGCAATGATTGCTGGTTATTCAATCGGTGGCGGACACGTACTGCACGTGGTTTGCGATCTTTCCATTGCTGCTGACAATGCCCGCTTTGGACAGACTGGTCCAATCGTTGGTTCATTCGATGGTGGCTACGGCTCTGGCTTACTTGCTCGCCACATTGGGCAAAAGCGGGCGCGCGAAATTTGGTTCTTGTGTCGCCAGTACGGCGCTGAGCAAGCGTATGACTGGGGCTTAGTGAATTCAGTTGTGCCACTTAAAGATCTTGAAATTGAAACGGTTCAGTGGTGCCGCGAGATGTTGCGACTATCTCCACTTTCACTTCGCATGCTAAAGGCAAGTCATAATGCTGCTGATGATGGGTTAGCGGGAATTCAACAACTTGCTGGCGATGCAACGTTGCTCTTCTACATGAGCGAAGAAGCACAAGAAGGTCGTAACGCTTATAAAGAGAAGCGCCGACCTGATTTCTCGCAGTTTCCAAAACGTCCATAACTTTAAGCAGCGATATGTCGATTGCGGAGATTGCGGAACAAGCTATTCCATTTGCGTTAAAGCTAAACGGAAAGTTTCGTAATACTCAAACACGCACTGGCGTATTGATAAGTGGGCTCTCGGGATGGGGCGAGTTTGCGCCGTTCCCTGAGTACGGCGAAGAGGTCTGCGCTAAGTGGCTAGCCGGAGCGCTTGAATCTGCTTTTGGAACTTTTCCGGCGAAACTTCGACCTTCAGTCCCAGTGAATTCCATTATTCCGATGCTGAATGTTGAGCAAACAATTTCCGCAGTCGAAGCTGCAGTCAATTTTCATGGGCTGACCACATTCAAAGTGAAAGTTGCTGATTCATCTCCAGACTCCTTGGCTAGTGATGAGTTACGAGTCAAAGCAGTTCGCACTACCTTGGACCGATTAGGCATCGAAGGAAAGATTCGAATCGATGTAAACGGGCAATGGAATCTTGATGAGGCTACCCAGGCGATTCTGACACTTGAACAAGCAGCTGGCGGACTCGATTACATTGAGCAACCATGTTCTAAGGTTTCCGATCTGATAGCCCTAAAGAACAAAATGCAAAACTGGACTCAACCAATTCAAATTGCAGTCGATGAGTCTTTGCGACTGGCAACTAGCGTGGATGTCGACGAGATTCGATCAGCGGCCGACATTTTGGTGGTCAAAGCTATTCCATTGGGTGGCGTCCAACGGGCACTCGACTTAGTAACTGAAATTGGCTTGCCCGCGGTGGTAAGTGGCTCCTTAGATACATCAGTAGGTTTATCAAGCGGCATCGCCCTGGCCGCCAGCATCCCGAATCTATATGGTGCCTGTGGTTTAGGAACTGGAACTTTGTTTGCAGAAGATTTGGTAACGCCAACCACTTTGCCAACAAATGGCGAACTTATTGTTAGAAAAGCTAGCCCCGATGCTCACTTGCTTGCTACTGCCGCAGCCAAAGTCAGTGATAGCGATCGACTTTGGTGGCAAGAGCGCATTGTGCGAGCATGGCAGAACGGAGCCAATGATTTGGTGAGCCCGAGCGTGAAGGAGGCAGTAGAGCAATGAAATCGCATGAAATGACATCAACAGCCTTAGCTCGATTAATAGTTCAAAGCTGCCTTAATGCGGGCGCCGAGCAAGTAGTAATTGCGCCCGGTTCTCGCAATGCACCGCTGTCTTGGGCATTTTCGCAAGCAGAGAAAGCTGGACTAATCAAAATCCAAGTCCGCATCGACGAACGTGATGCTGGATTCCTTGCCTTGGGAATTGCAAAAGCAACTAGAAAGCCGGTTCCGGTAGTTGTAACTTCAGGTTCGGCAGTAGCCAACTTAATGCCAGCAGTCGTCGAGGCTTTTCATAGTTCCGTACCTGTAATTGTGTTGAGCGCGGATCGTCCCGCATCTGCGCGTGGAAAAAGTGCGCCGCAAACTATTAATCAATTTGGCATGTTTGGAACTTTTGTTAAATCTCAGATAGATGTAGCTGCGGGCAACGCAGTTACTTTAGACGTCAGCAAGGTGATTGAATCAACAATTACAGACCGGCCTGGCCCAGCGCAGGTCAACGTACAGTTCGAATTACCACTGATGCCAGACGTGAAAGAAATGGAATGGCAACCAAAGACGCCAAGCCTGACTTCAATTTCGAAGACTAATTGCAATCAAAAGCGCATCGAAGTCCCAGCTCGTGGCATCTTCATTGTTGGCGACAATGCTGACCCTGAAGCAATTGAAGAAATCAATAAAGTTTCACAAGAGATAGGTTGGCCAATTCTTTGGGAGCCAACAGCGAACGCACACATGTTAAAGAATTCAATTTCTCATGGTGTAGTTCTACTGCAGGCAGACATTGCACCCAAAGTTGAAGCCGTCGTTACCTTCGGAACCGTTGGGCTATCGCGCGCAATTCTGGGTCTACTAAAAAACGTCCCACTTCACATTGCAATCCACAGCGCAACTGCCGGGCCAGACTTACCGAATCCAGTATCGAGTGCTAAAGAGATTCTTGAATGCGTTCCAAAACTTGAAACAAAAATTGATCCAGAGTGGCTGCAGCAATGGCAAACGTTGGATGGCAAAGCTGCGAATGTAGTAGAAACTGCTTTGGCAGAAAATACCTTAACGGGCCCAAGTGCGTCGCAAGTAGTTTGGGACCAAGCCGGACAAGACGATCAATTATTTGTTGCTGCATCCTGGCCAGTGCGTCACCTTGAAGCTCACGCCGGGAAGCGAAATGGTTTACAAGTTTTTGGCAACCGAGGTGCAAATGGAATCGATGGATTGATTTCAACCGCTACTGGTTTAGCAATCGGTGCTAAGAAGCGAACCGTTTTGCTTATGGGAGACATCGCATTCCTGCATGATCTTGGTGGCTTGAACTTAGGGGAAGGCCAAGAGCAACCAAATTTAACGATCGTAGTTTTAGACAATAATGGCAGCGGAATCTTTAGCCAGCTTGAACAAGGTGCAGCAGAATACCAAGAACATTACGAAAAAATATTTGGTACGCCGCACGGAAAAGACCTCTGGGTTATTGCCGAATCATTGGGTATTCCAGCAAAGCAAGTTACAACAAAAACTGAATTGACGTTTGCTTTGGAAAGTTTTGAAAAAATGCCAGGCATCAAAGTTATCGTTTGCCTGACAGGAGACCGAAGCGCAGAGAATGATTTGATTAAACAAATCGTCGCTCAAGTAAAAAGCAGCTAAGGATCAAAAAATGCGGGCTCGTGATTTAGGCATCAGATTTGAAGGCCACCCTGGCGCATTAAATGCCATCACAGACGTTCCCGGTCTCGAAGTTGGAATGGTGACTTTGATTTTAGGTGAAGGTGATTTGATCCCGGATGGTGGACCAGTTCGAACTGGAGTGACTGCAATTTTGCCAGTTGGAAAATCAAATACTCAACATGCAGTTCCTGCAGGAATCTATTCACTAAACGGCAACGGTGAGATGACTGGCTCACATTGGATAAACGAAACCGGTGGCTTATCAGGGCCAATCATGATTACCAACACCCATGCAGTTGGAACTGTTCATCGGGGAGTTATCGAATGGGTTAAACAAAACTTTCCTGAGGCAGCCATGGAATGGCTACTTCCAGTTGTGGCGGAAACTTGGGACGGCTATCTAAATGACATCAACGGTGCTCATGTAACTACTGAACATGCCATCGCTGCTATTGATTCAGCAACTGGCGGACAAGTGAGTGAAGGCTCGCATGGCGGTGGCACTGGAATGAATTGTTACGGATTCAAAGGTGGCAATGGCACTGCGTCTCGAACCGTTCCGTTTGGCGGCAAAGATTATGTTGTTGGTGTTTTTGTTCAAGCAAACTTTGGTGATCGTAAAGAACTGAGAATCCAAGGTGTGGACATGTCGGATTTAGATGTCCCAAACCCGATGGATGAATCAACTTGGATTGATCGAGATAAATCTCGAACGGTTCCCGGCGGAGCTGGTTCTGTGATTGTTATTGTCGCCACAAATGCACCACTGCTTCCGGATCAATGCCGAGCCTTAGCTAGACGAGTCCCGCTTGGTTTGGCCAGAACTGGAACTGCCGGCGGACATTTCAGCGGAGATATATTCTTGGCCGTATCAACGGCTCAACCGGGCGAACTTTCAAGTGGCTTCCCAACTCAATCCCGTCAGGAAGCTGAATTAAAGTCTTTAGATTTTGTGCCGTGGAATTATCTAGATGCCTTCTTCACTGCCGTGGTTCAAAGCGTCGAAGAGTCGGTATTGAATGCACTAGTAAACAACGAGACGATGATTGGTCGAGATGGAAATACCTCGTATGCACTGCCGCACGATCAAGTTAAATCCCGCATTTCTAAGCCGTAACGGCCGAAACGTCAGTCAAGCCAAGTACGGTTAATGCAACAAGGGAGAACAAATAGTGGCAGATAAATCATTGCGGGTTGACGTTGAACAACCCGTGAATGCAAATCTCCCTAAACGGGTTTCATATTCCCAAATGTCTCTATATCAACAATGTGGATTGAAATACTTCTTCTCTTATATTGATGGCTGGCGCGAACCTCCAACATCTGCATTGGCAGGCGGTTCAATCACGCACGAAGTTGTCGAACACCTTTATCGCCTTGCACCCGAAGATCGCACACTAGAAGCAGCAATGGAATTGCTTCGAGAGCACGGTCCGCGCATGCTCAAAACTGCTGAATACAAACCATTCGAATCTGATAACAAAATGAAGTACAGCGTTAAAGAAGCGATTGAAAATTTGTTTAAAGTTGAGAACCCACCTGAAGTTGTGGTTCAACCAGAACATCTTGAAATGGAATTAAGTGTCGAAATCAATGGCGTTAGTTTTTTTGGAAAAGTTGATCGATTCACAGTTGATGGCGTAAATCGAGTTACTGATTACAAGACTGGTAAAAGTCCAGGAAAATTTGTTGATGACAAATTAGCGCAACCGTATTTATATGCCTTGGGATTCAAGACGCAATATGACATCAATGTAGATGAAGTCGAACTAATTTTTCTCAATGCCCAAGAAGTAGTTCGCAGGCCAGCAGATTCGGGACTGGTTGTTTCGCAGGGCGAAAAACTTGCTCAGATGCGGGAAGGTAGTGAAAGTGATGTGCAAAGTTCCTCATGGGAGGCACGGGTTTCCCGGCTTTGTGATTACTGCGCCTTTGAAAGAGTCTGCCCAGCCAGAACCCCTGAGGCACCAATTCCAGGTTCGACTGAATGCGACACCAAATTGAGTGAAGCAGGACTCTTACACAAGTAGTCGAGTGCCTGAACCTGTTTATCGTTAACAGTTCTAGACTTATCCCATGCGCAATTCCAGATATCGATACTCTCGCTTAGTCATGATCATCGGTTCAATCGTTTTTGCGATTAGTGCCGGTGCATTGCTGGTAGATCCTTTCGCATTTGTTTCATACATTGGCTTACCTTCTAACGAATCTGTAGTTTGGTCATTTAGGTTGACCGGCGTATTACTTGTCGCCCTGGCAACTCACATGGCAACCACTTCGCGCAATGCCGCTGACCCCGCTTTTCGTCGAGCAGCTTTAGTAATGGTCCTGGCTTCAATTGGTTTAGCAGTTCTGACCTATCTTGCGCCAGGTACAGCAACAACGGGTCGTTGGGTTTTTGTTGGAATCGGTGCGGGCTTTGCTGCGTTGTACTTGATCACACTTCCAATCAAGTCAATTGGCTACAAGGAAGAGCAGCCAAATAGCGCATGAGCTTGGCTGACATTTTAGATACTCGCGACCCAGCAACGGTTGCAAATCCTTACGACATCTATCGCGAACTTCGGTCACATCGGGATCTCGTATGGAGCGATCGGCTCGGTTTGTGGTTGGCGCCAACTCATGAAACGGCCAATGCAACACTTCGAAATAAGAGTTTAGGTCGGCTGTATCAAGCGCAAGAACCATTTGATGAATGGGAAATCTTTAACTGGCTGCATTCCGATTCGATTTTGGATAGCGAACCTCCTAAGCACACCAGATTGCGCTCATTAGTTCAAAAAGCATTCACGCCAGGCCGGATCGCAGCGCTTGAGCCAAACATTCAAGAGATTTGTGAGCGGTTACTCGATGAAGCCGCAGCGAAGCTAGCAAGTACCGGAAGCTTCGATATCTTGGCAGACTATGCCGAGCCATTGCCGGTATTAGTTATTGCAGACTTATTGGGAGTCCCGCGCAATATGGCTAATGACTTACGTCGCTGGTCGCAGGACATAGTGAAGATGTATGAGTATGGCAGGACGCGAGAACAAGAGCTAGCAGCCCAAAAAGCTGGACTTGAATTCAGTTCTTACATAGCCGACTTGGCTGCTCAGCGAAAAGTCGATCCACAACAAGATTTGATAACTGCTTTAGTCGAAGTTGAAGAACAAGGCGAAAAGTTGAACGAGCATGAACTGATTGCGATGTGTGTCCTACTTCTCAATGCCGGGCACGAAGCATCCGTAAACGGTTTTGGAAATGGCATGGTTGCCATGTTCCGGAATGCAGAACAACTTGAGTTAATGAAAAGTTCCCCACGTGAACTCACTGAAACCGCACTCGAAGAAATGATGCGATTTGATTCACCACTGCACATGTTTGAAAGAACTGCTACAAGTGAAACGGTAATTGGCGGAACGACGGTGCTTGTGGGACAAAAAGTTGTAGCCATGCTGGGTTCGGCAAATCGGGATGAAGAAGTTTTCGAAAACACTGATCAATTCGACATAACTAGGAAGCACAATCCGCACATTGCATTTGGTGCCGGAATTCATTTCTGTATTGGTGCGCCATTAGCTCGGCTCGAGATGCAAAACTCGTTACCGATGATGTTTGATAGATTCCCAAACTTGCAATTGGCTGGAACTCCAGTTCAGCGTCCAACTTTTGTATTACGCGGCTGGGAAACTATCCCAGCTAATAATGGCTAACTATTCCAAGGCTGATTTCATCGCGCCGAACTTCGCCTGCGACTCTGCAACTTCGGATTCGCCAGTTGATCCCGCAACAATTCCGCAGCCCGCAAACAATCGCAATGTCTTACGATCCTCGGTTTCAACAAGAGCGCATCGCAATGCAATCCCAAACTCACCATTGCCATTAGCAGCCAACCATCCGACGGGTGCTGAGTAGCGGCCTCGATCCATGCCCTCTAGTTCTTTGATTACATGAGTGGCACGCTCAGTTGGGGTTCCACAAACTGCAGCAGTTGGATGCAATGAAGCGGCAAGTGCTAGCGCAGGGGCAGCATCTACGAGTTCACCGGTTACGTCAGTTGCCAAGTGCTGGACATTTGCTAGACGCAAAATAAAGGGACGTTCTGGCACATTCAAATCTGTGCAATGTGTTGCAAGCGCAGCAGCCACTGACTCAACGGCGTAAACATGTTCTTCCTGATCTTTATCTGAGTCAAGTAATTCGGCAGCTAGTTGGCCATCACGATCTGTATCGCGGCTTCTACGCATAGTTCCAGCAAGTACTCGACTTGTTACATGTTCACCATCACGACGAATCAAGAGTTCTGGAGTTGCTCCAACTAATCCATCAACACAAAAAGTCCAACATTCTGGAAACGATTCATTAAGTCGAATGAGTAGTGCGCCGAGGTGAATTGGTTCATCAAGTTGGGCCACTATGTCTCGGGCCAAAACCACTTTGTCTAGCTCTCCAGCGTTGATGCGAGCAACTGCAGAATCAACGGCAGATTGCCATTCCGAAACCGGCCTTGATCCTGGTAACCAAGTTACGGTGTTGATACCTTGCGGAACCACCCGAGGCCGATTGATTTCACTGAGGACTCCAGCGAGGTGTGCATCTGAGATTGTGACATCGCTGGTGATTGTCAGTTGCGTTCCTGATTGATTGCGAGTTATTGCCACTTCCGGAATAACTAAAACTGAATTTCCTGGATCCTTATCAAAAGCAAACGAGGCAAATGCAATCGGTTCATCACCTTTTGAAGTCGCGCACTGTTGGGACCACCAGCGTTGCGCCCGACTAAATCGTTCAGGCCCATGGAATGAACTACGAGTAACCTCACCCCAGCCGACGATTCCCATTTGATTAGTAGCTAATCCATTGATCCAAGCCAAACCACCGTCTGCTGGCAATAGCGCAAGCAGGTTAGGAATGTCAGGTATTTCAACGGTTCGGACGTACAAGATTGATTCTTGGTCCGCAGCTAATGAAGTCATAACTCGATAAGCCTACGACGTCTTTTACTTCTAGGCATGTGCGCGGATGACCTACATAGACTTAAGGTGTGATCCAGTTAACTGCCACGCCAGTCAGTCCAAAAAAGCGTCAGATAATCAAAAACATTGCTGGGCCCGAGACGTTTAACTTAGCTGCTCTAAGTCTTTCTTCATTGGTTATCTCGCTTGGAAAACTCACGGTCTATGCAGCCGATCAAAGTCAGTTCATTGTCTACAGTCTTGGAGCGCTGGCAATTTCGCAGTGCTTGGTTGTCGCTCTGCTAGCAATTATCGGAAAACTTGTGCCGCGCACCTCATTAGGAAAGTTCTTTCCAGGACTTGTAGTGGCAGTCATTTTGCTTGTGAACATTCTAGGAACACTTCTGTTTGAAGCCATACTTAGAATTTGGAATCTAGAACCGATTCCACAATCTCTGTTGCAACGCGCAGTCAGTTTGATGTTTACAACCTTTATCTACATTGGATTTGGCTGGGTTTCCGCAGCCTTAGAGAGCAACTTTAGACAAGTCAATATCGGTAAAGAGTTGCTGAAAACTTTGTCTAAGCAACAACTTGAGCTCTCTTTGACTATTAGAGATGCCAGGACTTTTGCAATTCGAGAAGTATCCCTTGAGATTCAATCAACCAGAGGGACTTTAGAAAACTTAACTGCTACGAGTCTGCACCACCAAGAAATTGATACACAAATTAACCAACTGAATGAAACGCTCGATGAGGTTGAGAGCCGCATTGGAAATATTTCGAATCGTTTTCCAGATTTGGCACGAATGCCAAAGATTAGTTCAAGGTCAAACTCCACACTTTCAGCCGTAGTTGATGCCAGCACTAAACAAAATTCTGTGCTTCCAGGATTGATTTCAATCTTTGCTTTCTTCGGATTTAGTAGTTGGCTCAGTTACTTCCTAGCGGATACGTACGCATTTTTTTGGGGAATCATTTTGAGTATTTCAAGTTTTGTAATTTTTTGGACCTATGAGAACTACGTAGTAACAAAGGTAACTAGCCTGCCCATTTTTGTTCGAGTACTTATCTATGAAGTGATAGTGATTGCCTATTTGTTTTTCTGGCTGTTAATCCTTGGGTACTTTGCGGGCGATGATTCGGGTTCTTACAGCGCTGCTTTGGCTTATGCGGCGATCCCATTTATCTTCTTTAATGGCGGAGCAGTATTGGGTGGAATTGTGGCATTGTCGCGAGAGCATCGTGAAAACCTCACTGCTAAGGCTGGCATGCTTCGCAAAGACATGGCAGCTCTTGAGCAGTTAAGAAGCGATGAAGATAAAGTCTGGAAATCCTTGTTCGTAGGTGACATTGCGCTATCGCCCACTACTGCAAGCGTGATTTTGCGGGATGCAGCATTGACTAAGGATCAGGAACGCGTGGCAGCAGCAATTCCAAATGTATGTGCGCTTTGGAAATCGGTGCTAGAAAAGTTGCCTGCTTTGCCCTAAGCGCTTGGGAATGCATACGGCATAA
>JACCDP011479375.1_pt1 | contig 18728 bp, 19 predicted proteins | sample 7445841 | NCBI WGS metagenome assembly JACCDP01 (sample SAMN15323441, study PRJNA562643) | freshwater metagenome | isolation source: river surface water | place: USA:Blue River Watershed | collected 2017-08-17
AACGCTTCGGCCTCGCCAAGACGGTGAGTGCCGCCCACAACATCCGCGCGGTGCGCAAGCAGCACATGCGGCTGAACGACTACCTGCCGAAGATGGAAGTGGATGCGCAGACCTACGCGGTGCGCGCGGACGGTGTGCTGCTAACCTGCGAGCCGGCCAAGGTGCTGCCGATGGCGCAGCGGTATTTTCTGTTTTGACGCGCAGCGCGCTCAGGATCTCGGTGCGCTGTGGTCACGCAACCATTGAGCAAACTCGTCTTCACCGATATCGCCGGCGGCCAGCGCAAGCACGGTCAGAGTGGCCTCCACTTGCGTGGACGTCAGACGGAAACCGTTGAGCGCGAGAAACAGGCCGGTCGCGAGAAACGCAGCGCGCTTGTTGCCGTCCACAAATGCGTGATTGCGAGCCAGCCCGAAGCCGTAAGCCGCTGCAAGCGCAAATATGTCTGGTTTGCCGTACGCCAGCAAATGATGAGGTCGTGCAAGCGCCGATTCGAGCAAGCCTTCATCACGCAGACCTGCCGCTCCACCGTGTTCTGCCAGGCTTTCTTCGTGCAGCAACAGCAGCGCCCTGCGGCTGACAAACCGCCAGGTCATTTGGCAAGTTGGTGGAACGTGTCACGATACTCGCGCATGAACTCACGGCCGAGGTCAATCTCTTCTTCCAGCGACGGGTCATACGGGCTGAGGTTCAGGCCGTTGGCAGCCTCGGTCACGTAAAGCGTATCGCCCTTGTCGAGTTTCAGGCGTACCAACAGCTCCTTCGGCAGGATCACTCCGACCGAGTTGCCGATCTGGGTCAGTTTCAGTGCGCTCATGGCAAACTCCATGTTTTAACCGTTGTTATACCAAAATCCGCGCACCATGACCATCCTCCACATCAGCAAGCACCTGCCCCAGGGCGCCGGCCTGGCGCAGGTGCTGCTCAAGCGCGCGGCCACGGTGGAGCTGGACTGGGACGTGCGGCAAAAGAGCCGCTTTGACGCCCACGATTCGCAGGGCCGGCATCTGGGTGTGTTCCTCGCGCGCGGCACGGTGGTGCGCGGCGGCGATGTGCTGGTGGCCGAAGACGGATCGCTGGTTCGTGTGGTCGCTGCGCCGCAGCCGGTGCTGGTGATCACGCACTGCAAGGAGCACGGCACGCCGTTTGACCTGACGCGCGCGGCCTATCACCTGGGCAACCGCCATGTGCCGATCGAACTGCAGCCCGATCACCTGAAGATCGAGCCCGACCATGTGCTGGCCGACATGCTGCGCGCCATGCACCTGATCGTGAACGAGGCCACCCTGCCCTTCGAGCCCGAAGGCGGCGCGTATGCGGCGCATGGGGGCCATGCGCATGGGCACGCACATGGGCACGCACATGACCATGACCATGACCATGACCACGCACACGATCACGGTCACAAGCATGACCACTGACGCATCGCTGCTGCGGCTGATCTGGCTGGCGTCGCCCGCCTTGCCGGTCGGCGGCTTCTCTTACTCGGAAGGCCTGGAGGCTGCCATCGACCACGGGCTGGTATCCGACGAAGCGAGTGCCCGCGACTGGATTGTCGACCAGCTGCATACCGCCTTGTCGCGAGGCGATCTGGCGGTGGTGGCGCAGTCGCTTGACGCATGGCGCAGCCAGGATGCCGTACGCACACAGCAACTCAACGACTGGGTGCTGCACACCCGCGAGACGGCCGAGTTGCGCCAGCAGACCGAGCAGATGGGCCGCTCGCTCGTGGAGTGGCTGCGCGCGGTCGAGCCCGACGCCGCGCAGCAAGCGGCCTCTCTGGCCACACCCACGTGGCCGGTCGCGTTTGCGCTGGCCGCCAGCAGCAGTGGCGCGCCGTTGCGCGAGGTGCTGCTGTCGTGCGCCTTCGGCTGGGCCGAGAACCTGGTGGCCGCTGCCATCAAGGCCGTGCCGTTGGGCCAGAACGCGGGGCAGCGCATCCTGCGCGCGCTGGCGGCCGACATTCCCGCCGCCGTGGATCACGCGCTGTCGCTCAGCGATGACCAACGCCAGGCCTTCAGCCCGATGCTGGGCATCCTGTCGGCCCGCCACGAAACCCAGTACTCGCGCCTGTTCCGCTCCTGATCGAACACCGCGCACCCACGCATTGCCATCGAGACCACGCCATGACCACCGCCTTGCACCACGTTCCGAATCGCACCAAGAAGCTGCCGCCCCTGCGCGTGGGCATCGGCGGCCCGGTCGGCTCGGGCAAGACCACGCTGCTGGAGATGCTGTGCAAGGCCATGCGCGAGCGCTACGACCTGATCGCGATCACCAACGACATCTACACCAAGGAAGACCAGCGCCTGCTGACCGTCAGCGGCGCGCTGCCGGCCGAGCGCATCATGGGCGTGGAGACGGGGGGCTGCCCGCACACTGCCATTCGCGAAGATGCGTCGATCAACCTCGAGGCCATCGACCGCATGCTGGGCCAGTTTCCGAACGCCGATGTGGTGTTCGTGGAAAGCGGCGGCGACAACCTGGCCGCCACCTTCAGCCCCGAGCTGAGCGACCTGACGATCTACGTCATCGACGTGGCCGCGGGCGAGAAGATCCCGCGCAAGGGCGGCCCCGGCATCACCAAGAGCGACCTGTTCGTGATCAACAAGACCGACCTCGCGCCGCATGTGGGTGCTGATCTGGCGGTGATGGAGGCCGACACGCAGCGCATGCGCCAAAGCCCCAAGGGCCTGAAGCCCTACGTGATGACCAACCTGAAAACCCTGGCCGGCGTGGACCAGGTGGTGCGCTTCATCGAGGAGCGGGGGATGCTGCGCAGTTGAATCGGCTGGCAGCCGGCTGGCGGAAGCGGTGAGATTCGAACTCACGGAAGGCTTTCACCTTCGCCGGTTTTCAAGACCGGTGCATTCAACCGCTCTGCCACGCTTCCGACGGCGTGAAGTGTAGCCCCAGACGCCCTCAGCCCTCGGGCAGGAACAGCGACTGCAGGTCGCTCAGGAAATCAAAGCCGCGCGCGGTGGGCGTCACCTGCGTCAGGCTGCGCTCGATCCAGCCGCGCTGCTCGGCTTGCTGCAAGGCCGATTCGATGGCCGACAGCGGCAGGCCGGTGCGTTCGCGAAAGTCCTGCAGCGCAAAGCCCTCGCGCAGGCGCAGCGCGTTGAGCATGAATTCGAACGGCAGGTCGGCGCGCGCCACGTCGTCGTCCTGCGCCACCGCGTCGCCGGCCAACGCCTGCTCCATGTAGCGCGCCGGGTCACGGTACCGCACCTGTCGCACCACGCGGTGCGCAAAGCTCAGCTTGCCGTGCGCGCCCGCGCCAATGCCCAGGTAGTCGCCGAACTGCCAGTAGTTCATGTTGTGCGCGCAGCGGTGGCCGTCGCGCGCATAGGCCGACACCTCGTAGCGCTGCAGCCCGGCCTGCGCGGTGCGCTCGGTGATGCGGTCCATCATCGCGTAGGCGGTGTCCTCGTCGGGCACCTGCGGCGGGAACTTGGCGAAGTAGGTATTGGGCTCGATCGTCAGGTGATAGATCGACAAGTGGGGAGGTGCCACCGCCAGCGCCTGCGTGATGTCGGCGTCCAGCTCGGCCAGCGTCTGGCCGGGCAGCGCGTACATCAGGTCGAGGTTGAAGGTGTCGAAGCTGCGCGCCGCTTCCTCCAGCGCGGCGATGGCCTGCGCGCGGCTGTGCACCCGGCCCAGCGCCTTCAGGTGGGCGTCGTTGAAGCTCTGCACGCCCACCGACAGCCGCGTCACGCCGGCATCGCGAAAGGCGCGAAAGCGGTCGCGCTCGAAGGTGCCGGGGTTGGCCTCCAGCGTGATCTCGCAGCCGGCCTCCAGCCGCAGCCGCGCACGCACACCGGCAATCAGCCGCTCGATGCCCTGCGGCGAGAACAGGCTGGGCGTGCCGCCACCGATGAACACGCTGTGCACCGTGCGGCCCCACACCAGCGGCAGCGACTGCTCCAGGTCGGCCATCAGCGCGTCTAGGTAGCGCTGCTCGGGCAGGTCAGCCTGCGCGCTTTCGTGCGAGTTGAAGTCGCAGTAGGGGCACTTGCGGATGCACCACGGCAGGTGCACATACAGCGACAAGGGCGGCAGCGCTGCCAGTTGCAGCGTGCCGGGTCGCATGTGGTGCAGGATGTCGTGGGCAGGCATGGGATGAACAGGGGCCCGCGCGGGCAGCTGTGGCCTGGCGGCGCTTCAAGCCAGCCAGCGTTCGCGCACCAGCGCCAGCATCTGCTGCGCCGCCTTGCCGCGGTGGCTGTGGGCGTTCTTCACTTCCACCGGCAGCTGCGCGAAGGTCTGGCCGAACTCGGGGATGAACATCACCGGATCGAAGCCAAAGCCATTGCTGCCCACCGGCTCGCGTGCGATTTCTCCGACCGCGCGGCCCACCGCGATCAGCGGCTCGGGGTCGTCTGCGCTGCGCACACCCACCAGGGTACTCACAAGCGCCGCGCGGCGGTTGACGATGCCCTGCATCTGCTCGAGCAGTGCGCGCACGTTGTTGGCGTCGCCCTTCTCGTAGCCGAACTGGGTGGCGTAGTAGGCGGTGTCCACGCCCGGCAGGCCGCCAAAGGCGTCCACGCACAGGCCGGCGTCGTCGGCAATGGCGGGCAGGCCGCTGGCGCGCGCGGCGTGACGCGCCTTGGCCAGCGCGTTCTCGACAAAGGTGCGGTGCGGCTCTTCGGCCTCGCCGATGCCGAGCTCGGCCTGGCGCACCAGTTGCACGCCCAGCGGCGCAAACATGGCCTGCAGTTCGGCCAGCTTGCCCGCGTTGTTGGATGCAAGAACGATCTTCATCACACCTGGCCCAGGGCCGCGCGCTGATGCTCGATCAGCTCGCTGATGCCCTTGGTGGCCAGCGCCAGCAGCGCGTCCATTTCCTTGCGGGTGAAGGCCGCGCCTTCGGCGGTGCCCTGCACCTCGACAAAGCTGCCCGCGCCGGTCATCACCACATTCATGTCGGTGTCGCAGGCCGAGTCTTCGGTGTATTCCAGGTCGAGCAGCGGCGTGCCCTGCACGATGCCCACGGACACCGCGGCCACATGGTCGGTGATCGGCGAGGCCTTCAGCTTGCCTTCGCGCATCAGCCAGTTCACCGCATCCTGCGCGGCCACAAAGGCGCCGGTGATGGCCGCGGTGCGCGTGCCGCCATCGGCCTGCAGCACATCGCAGTCGAGGTGGACGGTGCGTTCACCCAGCTTTCCGAGGTCGAACACCGCGCGCATCGAGCGGCCGATCAGGCGCTGGATCTCCTGCGTGCGGCCGCTTTGCTTGCCGCGCGCCGCCTCGCGGTCGCCACGGGTGTGGGTGGCGCGCGGCAGCATGCCGTACTCCGCCGTCACCCAGCCTTCGCCGCTGCCCTTCTTGTGGCCGGGCACCTTCTCTTCCACCGAGGCGGTGCACAGCACCCGGGTGTGGCCAAACTCCACCAGCACCGAGCCCTCGGCGTGGATGGTGTAGCCGCGCGTGATGCGCACCAGGCGCATCGCATCCGCGGCACGTTCGCCGCTGCGCTGAAAAACGGTCATGGGTCAGTCCTTCTTGCCGGTGGCCCGGCGGATCGCTTCGTCGATTTGCTCGATCGACTGCTCGATCGAATCGTCGCCGGCCTCGTCGTGCGGCTCGGGCAGCGCCACCGTGGGCGTGCTCATGAAGCCGGAGATCGGCATCACGTCCGTCAGCACCGTGCCGGCATCGTCGGCGGCGCCGCGGTCCCAGTCCATCGCGACAACGGTGACATTGTCGCAGCGCGCGCCGCCGTTGCGCAGGGCACGGTCCACCAGGTCGGGGGCCGACTGCGCCACGGGCGCCGAGGTCAGGCCCGCCACGATTTCCTCGTCGCCCAGGTTGTCCCACAGCCCGTCGGAGCACAGCATCAGCTTGTCGCCCGGCAGCAGCGTCATCGGGCCACCGAGGTCATACACCGGCCGCGAAGGCGAACCGATGCAGGTGTACAGCACGTTGCGGTTGACCGGAATCGTGCGCAGCGGATCGACCGCCAGGTTCTGCTCGGCGTAGGAATGGTCGCGGGTGCGCGTGAGCAGCGTGCCCTCACGCACCACGTACAGCCGCGAATCGCCGCAGTGCAGCCAGTGCAGCTGGCCGTCTTGCACCAGCGCCAGCACGAGCGTGGTGCGCGGCGTGTCGAACATGCGCCGGCTCGAGGCGTAGTGCAGCAGGCGCTGGTGCGCGGTGTACAGCGCCGAGGTCAGGAAGCCGGCCACCTCGCCCACCCGCGGCCGTGCCTCGAACTGGAACAGGTCGGCCGCCGTCTGCACCGCGGCTTGCGCTGCCACCTCGCCTTCGGGGTGGCCACCCATGCCGTCGGCCAGCATGAACAGCGCCGCCTCGCGGGTGTAGCAGTAGCCCATGCGGTCCTCGTTTTTTTCGCGGCCCCCCTTGCGGCTGACCTGGAACACCGAGAACTTCATGGCTGGTTGAGCTCACCGCTTGCGCTGCGCGTGCTGCGCCGGGCGTCGGGCATCAGGTGGCCGATCTGCGTGCGCACCTTCTCGGTCAGCGACTTCTGCGTGTAGTGCCGCGCCAGCTCGCGGCTGAGCTCGCGCTGCAGCTCGGCCACCGACTGCGGCCGCGCCTTCGGGCCCAGCGCCATGCACCATTCCACCGTCTGGATCAGCGGGTCGGAGTAGATGCCGCGCAGCCGGGCCAGCAAGCCGGGCAGGCGGTCGTTTTCCTGGCGTTGCGGCGCGTCGTTCGGTGGATAGCCATACATGCAGGCGTAGATGCAGCCGCCGATGGCGTAGATGTCCGACCACGGGCCGATCTGGCCGCTGCGCTTGTACATCTCGGGCGCGGCAAAGCCGGGCGTGTACATCGGCCGCACGAAGTTGCTTTCCTTGGTGATGGCCTCGCGCGCCGCGCCAAAGTCGATCAGCACCGCATGGTCATCGTCGGTTATGAACACGTTGGCGGGCTTGATGTCCAGGTGCAGCATCTTGTTCTGGTGCACCACCCGCAGCCCCACCAGGATTTCGTCGAACAGCGACCGGATGGTGGACTCGCGAAACACCTTTTGCTGCTTGAGCTCGCGCGCGGTCATGATGAAGTCCTGCAGCGTGGCGCCCTGCAGGTAGTTGGTCACCATGTAGACGGTGTCGTTCTCGCGAAAGAAGTTCAGCACGCTGACCACCGACGGATGCGAGATCTGCGCGAGCGAGCGGCCTTCCTCGAAGAAGCTCTTGAGCCCCAGCCGGTACAGCGCCTGCTTGTCCACCGCCACCGTGGGCGTCAGCTCGCCCGGTGCGCGGGTGACCAGCGTGACCGGCAGGTATTCCTTGATCGCCACCTGCTGGCCCTGCGCGTCGGTGCCCAGGTAGACGATGCCGAAGCCGCCCGAGGCGATCTGCCGCGCGATGCGGTAGCCACCGATGGTCACTCCATCCGGAAGGGGTGCAGGCTTGACCTTGGACATGGTTTGTCGAGGACCCGGGCTAACGCCACCTGCGCCGAATGCGGTTATTCTCGGCGCTCTCTCCTCCGACGCCCTGACCCCCAATGGCAGTCTACAGCATGACCGGCTACGCCACGGTGCAATCCGAGGGCCAGCCACGCCACGGGCTCGAGCTGCGATCGGTCAACAGCCGCTTCCTTGATCTGGCCCTGAAGCTGCCCGAGGAATGGCGCGCGCACGAGCCAGCCCTGCGCGAGGCGATTTCGGCGCGCTGCCGCCGCGGCAAGGTGGAGGTGCGCGCCTTCTTCGAGGCCCGTGCCGACCTGGCGCTGGGCGATGCCTCGCCTGCGCTGCTGCAGCGGCTGCTGTCGCTGCAAGACCAGATACGCGCCTGGATGCCCACCGCGCGCGAGCTGTCGGTGGCCGACGTACTGAAGCTCGCCTCGGGCTCGGCTGCGCCCGCTGCGCCGGATGCCGCCGCGCTGGCCGCACTGGCCCGGCGCGCCATCGACGGGCTGCTGGAAGCACGCCAGCGCGAGGGCGAGCGGCTGGCCACCATGCTGCGCGGCCACGTCAAGCAGCTGCGCGCATTGGCCGCCCAGGCCGCACCGCTGGTGCCGCAATTGGTGGCGCAGCAGCGCGAACGCTTTCTGGAGCGCTGGAACGAGGCCCTGGGAGCCGGTGCCGATGCCGGCGCTGCGGTGTCCAGCGACGCCGCCCGCGACCGCGCGCTGGCCGAGGCCACCGCCTTTGCCATCCGCATCGACGTGGCCGAAGAGCTGACGCGCCTGAACGCACATCTGGACGAGATCGACCGGCTGCTGGCCAAGGGCGGCGAGATCGGCAAGCGGCTGGACTTCCTGATCCAGGAGCTGCACCGCGAGGCCAACACGCTGGGCTCGAAGTCGGCGGCGCTGGAGCTCACCCGCATCTCGGTGGACATGAAGGTGCTCATCGAGCAGATGCGAGAACAGGTCCAGAACATCGAATGAGCACAGGCATGGATTTCCCCGGCAACCTCTACGTCGTGGCCGCGCCCAGCGGGGCCGGCAAGTCCAGCCTGGTCAAGGCGCTGATGGAGCTCGACCACGGCGTCCAGCCGTCGATTTCGCACACCACCCGCGCGCCGCGCGGCCAGGAAAAGCACGGCCGCGAGTACTACTTCGTCTCTGCCGCCGAGTTCGACGCCATGGTTGCCTCCAACGCCTTTTTCGAGTGGGCGAATGTGCATGGCCACCGCTACGGCACCTCGCGCAAGGCGATCGAAGACCGCATCGCCCAGGGCGGCGATGTCATCCTCGAAATCGACTGGCAGGGTGCGCTGCAGATCAAGAAGCTGTTTGCCAACGCGGTGCTGGTGTTCATCCTGCCGCCCAGCTGGGAAGAGCTGCGCTCGCGGCTGGAGCGGCGCGGCGAGGATTCGCCCGAGGTGATCGAACTGCGGCTTCGCAATGCCGCCGAAGAGATGGCCCGCGCCCGGGAATTCGACTTCGTTATAATCAACGAAGTATTTGAGCGAGCGCTTTTCGACCTGAAAGCAATTGTTCATGCGCAGCGGCTCAAATATGCCGCCCAGCGCCGCGCCCGCGCCGCCACCTTCTCTGCGCTGCGCATCGATCAACCCCTTTGACCCTTGTCCGGAGTTCCGCATGGCCCGCATCACCGTTGAAGACTGCCTCGAGCAGATCCCCAACCGCTTCCAGCTGGTGCTGTGCGCCACCTACCGTGCGCGCATGCTGAGCCAGGGCCACACGCCCAAGATCGAAAGCGCCAACAAGCCCGGCGTGACCGCGCTGCGCGAAATCGCCGCCGGCAAGATCGGCATCGAGATGCTCAAGAAGGTTCCGGGCTGACCCGACTGCCTTCCACCCCCCGAAGGGCACCCGCGCGGTGCCCTTTGTTTTTGGTGGGTCCCGCACGGCGCGGTACCATGCAGCGATGAGCGCCGTGCTCCAGCCCGCGCCCGGCCGACGCCCGGACGCCACCGTGCCGAGCCCCGCCGCCAATGCCGCGGCGGCGAGCTTTGCCGCGCTCACCTCGGCGATGGACTACCTCGACGCGCAAGACGTCGACCAGGTGCGCCGCGCCTACCGCTTTGCCGACGAGGCCCACCTGGGCCAGCTGCGCGCCAACGGCGAGCCCTACATCACCCACCCGATTGCGGTGGCCGCGCAGTGCGCGCAATGGAAGCTGGACGCGCAGGCGCTGATGGCCGCGCTGCTGCACGACGCGATTGAGGATTGCGGCGTGACCAAGCCCGAGCTGATCGAGCGCTTCGGCGCGCCGGTGGCCGAGCTGGTGGACGGCCTGACCAAGCTCGACCGGCTGCAGTTCGACACCCGCGAGGAAAGCCAGGCCGAATCGTTCCGCAAGATGCTGCTGGCGATGGCGCGCGACGTGCGCGTCATCCTGATCAAGCTGGCCGACCGCACCCACAACATGCGCACGCTCGAAGACGTGCCGCGCAGCAAGTGGGCACGCATTGCGGGCGAGACGCTTGAGATCTACGCACCCATCGCCCACCGCCTGGGCCTGAACCAGACCTACCGCGAGCTGCAGGAACTGGCCTTCCGCCACCTGCGCCCGTGGCGCCATGCGGTGCTGGGCAAGGCGGTGCAGCGCTCGCGCAGCCGCCAGCGCGACCTGATCCAGAAGGTGCAGCGCGAGGTGGAATCGGCGTTCGAGCAGGCGGGCCTGAAGGTGCGCATCTCCGGGCGCGAGAAGACGCTCTACTCCATCTACCGCAAGATGGACGAAAAGCACCTGAGCTTTGCGCAGGTGACCGACATCTACGGCTTTCGCGTCATCGTGCCCGAGGTGATCGACTGCTACACCGCCATCGGCGTGCTGCACCAGCTGTACAAGCCGGTGCCGGGCAAGTTCAAGGACCACATCGCGATCCCCAAGCTCAACGGCTACCAGTCGCTGCACACCACGCTGGTCGGGCCCTCGGGCATCAACGTCGAGTTCCAGATGCGCACCGAGGCGATGCACCTGGTGGCCGAGTCCGGCGTGGCCGCGCACTGGCTGTACAAGGCCAGCGCCCCCGATGCGCCCCACGCCGACCGCCTGGGCACTCAGTGGCTGCAGTCGCTGCTGGACATCCAGCGCGAAACCCGCGACGCCGCCGAGTTCTGGGACCACGTCAAGATCGACCTGTTCCCCGACGCGGTGTACGTGTTCACCCCGCGCAGCCAGATCATGGCCATGCCGCGTGGTGCCACCGTGGTGGACTTTGCCTACGCCATCCACAGCGATGTGGGCGACCATGCGGTGGCCGCGCGCATCAACGGCGAGCAGGTGCCGCTGCGCACCGAACTCAAGAACGGCGATGTGGTCGAGGTGGTGACTGCGCCGGTGTCGGCGCCCAACCCGGCGTGGCTGGCCTTCGTGCGCACCGGCCGCGCGCGATCGAAGATCCGCCATCACCTCAAGACGCTGGCGCAGGCCGAGTCGCAGGATCTGGGCCTGAAGATGCTGGCGCAGGCGCTGCGTGCCGAGGGCATCGAGCGCATGCCCGAGGACGACGAAGCCCACCACGCCCTGTGGGAGCGGGTGCTGCGCTTCACCGGCAACCGCTCGCGTGGCGAACTGCTCACCGACGTCGGCCTGGGCCGGCGCGTGGCCAGCATCGTGGCCAAGCGCATTGCCAACCTGATGGCCGAGCGCGGCGAAAAACCCGACGCACTGCTGATGACGCGCGAGCGCTTCACCGCACACGAGAACGTGTCGCAAGGCGCGATCACGGTGGACGGCAGCGAGAACGCGTCGGTGCAATACGCCAGCTGCTGCCGCCCGCTGCCGGGCGATGTCATCGTCGGCTACCTCGGCCGCGGCGAAGGGCTGGTGGTGCACACCGCCGGCTGCGCGGTGGCGCGGCGCCTGCAGCACAAGGACAGCGAGCGCTTCATCGCGGTGGAATGGTCCGACGAGCCGGCGCGCACCTTCGAGGCCGGCGTGGTGGTCACCGTCTCCAACGGCAAGGGCGTGCTGGCGCGCGTGGCGCAGGCCTTCGCCTCGGCCGAGGCCGACATCGTGCATGTGGACATGGGCGAAGAAGCCGCACAGGAAGCCACCGACCTGCGCTTCGTGGTGGCGCTGCGCGACACCCAGCACCTCGAAGCGGTGCTGCGCACGTTGAAGCGCACGCCCTCGGTGCTGCGCGCCAGCCGCATCAACGCGCCCGCCGAGTCGCGCGACAGCTGACCCGCTCGCGCGCCGGCGTGGCGCAGGCCGGTCGCGCTAGCCCGGGTAGCTGACCTTCAGGATCTCCAGCTCGCGCACGCCCGCCGGCGTGGGTAGCCGCACCACATCGCCCTCGCGTGCCTTGAGCAGCGCGCGCGCCACCGGCGCAATCCAGCTCACCTGGCCGCTGGCGCTGTCGGCTTCGTCGATGCCCATGATGGTGACGCTGCGCTCATCGCCCAGATCGTCTGCATAGGTGACGGTGGCGCCGAAGAACACCTGATCGCTGCCGTGATGCACCGACGGGTCGGTCACCTCGGCGATCTCCAGCCGCTTGGTCCGGAAGCGGATGCGCCGGTCGATCTCGCGCAGGCGCTTCTTGCCGTACAGGTAGTCGCCGTTTTCCGAGCGGTCGCCGTTGCTGGCGGCCCAGTGCACCACCTCCACCACCTTGGGCCGCTCGTGGTCGATCAGCTCCAGCAGCTCGGCGCGCAGCCGCGCGTAGCCCTGCGGCGTGATGTAGTTGCGCGTGCCCGCGGGCAGCGGCGGCAGCCCGGGCTCGTCGTCCTCGTCGTGGTCGCTCTCGCGGGTGAAGGCCTTGCTCATCGGGCCGCAAGCATAGCGGCCCCGCGGCCTGTGGCGCTGCAGGCAGCGCAGCGGGCGCCGCAGGCGCGGCGCGCGGCCCGCCTCAGCGGTTGAGCAGCGCCAGCACCGTCTGCGGCACCTGGTTGGCCTGCGCCACCATCGCGGTGCCGGCCTGCTGCAGGATCTGCGCACGCGCCAGGTTGGCGGTCTCCACCGCGAAGTCGGCATCAACGATGCGCCCGCGTGCGGCCTGCGTGTTCTCGATGCTGACCGCCAGCGTGGAGATGATGGCCTCAAAGCGGTTCATCGCGGCGCCGTAGGTGGCGCGCTCGCTGTTGATGCGGTCCAGCGCGATGTCGATGTCCTTGATCGCGTTGGTGGCAGCGGTCGCATCGGTGTCGATGGCCGAAACGTCGGTGATGGTGGCCAGCACCGTGTCCGAGGTGTCGACGGTCGGGTCGGGGTCGAGCGCGCCAGAGGTGCCGCCCGTGCCGCCGGTCAGCGCGTTCTGGCTCACGCTGACCACGTCGTTGGCACTGCTGCCTGCGCCCACCTGGAAGTCCACCGTGCCGGTGTTGCCGAACAGCGAAATGCCGTTGAAGCTGCCGTTTTCCAGCGTGCGCTTGATCTCGGCCTGCAGCTGCGCAAACTCGGCGTGCAGGCTGGCGCGGTCAGTGGCGTTGTTGGTGGCGTTGGCCGACTGCACCGCCAGTTCGCGCATGCGCTGCAGCAGGTCACTGACCTGGCCGAGCGCGCCTTCGGCCGTCTGCGCCAGCGAAATCGCGTCGTTGGCGTTGCGGGCGGCCACCGCCATGCCGCGTGCCTGCGCATTCATGCGCTCGGCGATGGCCAGGCCGGCCGCGTCGTCGCGTGCGCTGTTGACCCTGAGGCCCGATGACAGGCGCTGCATCGAGGTGGCCAGCGACGACTGCGTGGCGGCCAGGTTGCGCTGCGCGTTCATGGAGATCGCATTGGTATTGATCGTGGATGCCATGTGTGTGCTCCGTGTTCGCCAGCGCCGACCGTCGGGCTGGTCTGCGGTTCGGAATCACTCCGGGCCGTGGAGCGGATTCTGGGAAGGCACGGCGCGTACGAACGCGCGATAAGGGCACGGGCGACCGCCCATTTCGGGCGATGCGGCCAAGAAAAAAGCCCCGCGCCGTGTGGACGCGAGGCTTTTCGTATTGGCGCGGCTGGCAGGATTCGAACCCACGACCCCTTGGTTCGTAGCCAAGTACTCTATCCAACTGAGCTACAGCCGCAAAGCGCGCGAGTGTAGCACGCCGCCCAAGCGGCCCCGCCAGGCGCGGGCGCCGCGCTGTGCAAGCCGCCGAAGCCGCCGCGTCACACCCGGGGCCATCGCGCCCGGGTTGCGAACAATTTCACAATTTACTCACATTAAGTTACATTTCGGGCTCGAGGTTCTTCCCTCATGCCCGACGCCAGCCCGTCCCCCCACCTGCCCCAGGCCCTGGAACGCCACACCCAGGCGCTGCTGTTTGCCGACGTGGTCGAGTCGGTGCGGCTGATGGAGCTCGATGAGGCGGGCCATGTCGCGCGCTGGCGCACCTTCATGCATGTGCTGCGCAGCGAGGTGCTGCCGCACCACGGCGGGCGGCTGCTGAAGAGCATGGGCGACGGGCTGATCGCCGCCTTTCCGCAAGCGCGCGATGCGGTGCGCGCGGCCTTTGCACTGCACGAGCCGCTGGCGCGCATCAACGCCGGGGTCGACGAGCCGCAGCGCATCGCGTTGCGCGCGGCGGCGCACCTGACCGACTTCATGGCCGACGAAAACGACGTGTACGGCGCAGGCATCAACCTCACCGCCCGCCTGACCGGTTTTGCCGGCCCGCACGACCTGGTGGCCACCGCTGCCTTCAAGGACCGCCTGACCCCCGGGCTCGACGCCGAGGTGGAAGACCTGGGCGACTGCTACCTCAAGCACCTGCGCGAGCCGGTGCGCTGCTTTCGCCTTGCGCCGGTGGGCCTGGCCGGCACCGCGCGCCCGCTGGCGGCGGTGCGGGTGGACTACCGGCCCACCATCGCGGTGCTGCCCTTCGTGCTGAGCACCTCGCAAGCGGGTGAAGAGCTGCTGGGCGAGATATTGGCCGACCGGCTGATCGCATCGCTGGCCATCTCGCCGGACCTGCGGGTGATCTCTCGCCTGTCCACGCAGGCCGCCTGGGCGCATGCCGGCGCGGCCGGCTCGCAGTCGCTGCTGCAGCACCTGGGTGCGTCGTACCTGCTGCACGGGCGCTGCCACAGCCGCGGGGCGTCGCTGTCGGTGTACGCCGAGCTGGTGGATGCCGCCACCGGCCATGTGTTCTGGGCTGATACCCAGCAGGGCCGCAGCGACGAGCTGTTCGACGCGCAAGGCGCGCTGGTGCCGGCGCTGATTGCGCAGGTCAGCCGTGCGCTGCTGTCGCATGAGCTGCAGCGCGCACGGGCGCAGTCCATGCCTTCGCTGCAAAGCTACACGCTGCTGCTGTCGGCCATCGCGCTGATGCACCGCCACCAGCTAAGCGACTTCGAGCGCGCACGCGAGATGCTGGAGCACCTGGTCGAGCGCGACCGCCGCAGCGCACTGCCCCATGCGTGGCTGGCCAAGTGGCATGTGCTGCGCGTGCAGCAGGGCTGGTCGCCCGATGTCGAGCGCGAAGCCCAGCTGGCCCGCAGCCACAGCGCACGCGCCATCGACAACGACCCGGACAACGGCCTGGCGTGGACGATCGACGGCTTCATCCTCACCAACCTGATGGGCCGCATCGACGAGGCCGACCGCTCGTACCTGCAGGCGCTGCGCGCCAACCCCAATGAGTCGCTGGCCTGGCTGCTCAAGGGCATGAAGAGCGCGTTTGTGGGCGATGGCGCGCCGGCGGTGGAAGACATGGCGCGCGCGGTGGCGCTGTCGCCGCTGGACCCGCTGCGCTACTTCTACGACTCGCTCAGCGCCTCGGGGCTGATTGCAGCGGGCCGCTACGACGAATCGATCCAGGCGGCGCAGCGCTCGCTGCGCCACAACCGCCTGCACACCTCTACTTACCGCGCGCTGGCGATTGCGCAAAGCCTGTCGGGCCGCACCAGCGATGCGCAGGCCACCGTGCGCCAGTTGCTTGAACTTGATCCGCAGTTCACCGTGGCGCGCTTTGAGCAGCGCTTTCCGGGGCGCGCACAAGCACCCGACTACGCACGCAAGCTCGGGGCGGCGCTGCGCGCAGCGGGCGCGCCGGCCGGCTGAAGTACCGGCGGCACCACAGCACACCAGGTTTGTCACACAGGGTCATCACAGGGAGAAACAAACGATGTCACGGCTGGGCGGGTACGGAGGCTATGGTGGTTACGGAGGGTATGGGGGCTACGGCGGATATGGGGGCTACGGCGGTTACGGAGGCTACGCAGGCCAGGGCGCCGAAGCAGGTGCCTCGCCTGCGGCAGTGGTCACCGCCGCGCTGCAAACCACCCGCGCATCACTGGTGGGGCCGTTCGCGGGCGCCACGCAGCAACCGGCGCTGGGCCGCATCGACGACGCTGCGCGCCTGACGCGCTGGGAGGCGCTGCCGCGGCTGCAGGCCTGCGAGCTGGAATTCCTGTCGGGTCTGGTGTTTCGTGCCGATGCGCGCACCCATGCGCTGGGCATCGGCTTTGTCGATTTGAACCACAAGCCGCTGACCGAGGTGCCGATTGCGTGGCTGCAGCGGCCGGGCGAAGGCATCTTTCGCGAGCAGCTGGACTTGGTGGTGAACTACGCCGACCTGCGCGGCGCACGCGAAGCCGAGATCCTGGCGCAGGCGCTGCCCTCGCAGCAGCCGTTCTGGGCCGGCATCGTCGGGCTGCAGCCGCACCGCCACCGCCACACGCTGGAGCTGATCACCCTGGCGCTGATGCTGGCCGTGGATGTGCACATGCGCTGCAAGCATGTGTTTGCCTGTCCGCGCCCGGTGGCCTGGTCACCGCAGATCCAGCCGCTGATTCCCACGCCCGGGCACAGCAGCTGGCCCAGCGGCCACGCCACCGAAATCCACACGGTCATTGCGGTGCTGGATGCCCTGCTGCCCCATGCGCAGGCGGTGCGTGAGCCGCTGCAGCGCGTCGCCGCGCGCATTGCCGTCAACCGCACCGTGGCGGGGCTGCACTTTCCGGTGGACAGCGCCGCTGGCCGCGTGCTGGGCGAAGCGCTGGGCGCCTTCTTCGTGGCGCGCTGCGCCGGGCAGCCGCGCTGGCGCGAGCGCCGCTTTGCCGGCCCGGCTTTCCGTGCAGACGATGGCTCGCCGCTGGACTTCGACCCGCGCGCGCCGATCGAGCAGGCCCGCGCAACGCAGCGCCTGCGCGCCTCGCCCTTGCTGGCGCATCTGTGGGCGCTGGCACGCAACGAGTGGGCCGATGCCGGCGCGTAGCCGAGCGCGTGCGGGCGCACGCACGGCGGAGGGCGCGGCAGGTGCAACCGTAGGTACCGCCACCTGGTCACACATCCAACGCGGCACCCTCAGCGGCATTGACTGGTCTGCAAGCCAGGCGCTGGACGGCGTGGACCCGTACCTGGTGTGGGCTGATGCCACGGCCAATGCGGCGGTCAATGCGGCGGCCGATGCAGAGACAAGCACCGCGTGCGCCATCCCGCTGCTCATGGAACTGGCGCCAGGCGTCAGCGCCTCGCATCTGCTGCACGCTGCCGGGCCGCAGCAGCTGTGGATACCGCCGGTGTACCTGGGCGATGCGCTGCCTGCCGGGTTTCGCTATTGCACCGCGCTGGCCACGCCGGCGTTGGTGCAGGCCATCCACGGCAGCGGCGCCCTGCGCGCGCTGGTCAGCCGTGCCGAAGTGGCGCTGGCTGCGGCCGGTACCGTGCCCGCAGCAACGGCGCATGAAACCGGTGCGCCGCCCGCAGGCATGCCACCGCTGCGACTTGGCGGCAGCGTCGCCGGCTTCATCGATGACGGCTTTGCGGTGGCGCACCACGCCTTCATCGACGCTCAGGGTCAGCCGCGCGTGGCAGCGCTGTGGCGACAAGATCCAAACCTCGCCCACACCGCCCATACCGCCAACACTGCAAGCAGCGCCAGCCCGCACGCACCGGCAGACCTGGCCTACGGCAGCGAAATCCGCGCTGCGCACATCCACGCTGCACGCATGGCGCACCGCCATGGCGGCCTGGTGGACGAAGACGCGGTGTACCGCGCCCTGGGCCTGAGCACCCTGCACCAGCGCTGTGCAAGGGCTTCGTCAACCCTGCATGCGCTGGACCTGAACGCCAGCCACGGCACGCAGGTGATGGGCCTGGGCAGCGCCGGCCACCACCATCCGCTGCTGGCTGTGCAGCTGGACGCTGCCACGGTTGCCGACACTTCGGGCGGCGCGCTCAGCGTGCGCCTGCTGGACGCGATCGCGTGGATGGTGGCGCGCTGCGCGCCCGATGCCGCGCTGGGCATCAACATCAGCTTTGGCGCGCTGGCCGGTGCACACGACGGCAGCTCGGTGCTGGAATGCGCCATCGACCAGCTGCTGGCACTGCGGCCACACACGCAGGTCTTCATCGCCGCAGGCAACGCCTACCAGGCACGCATGCATGCCAACGGTGTGTTGGCCCCGCGCGGTGCCGGCAGCTCGCAAACGCTGCATTGGCGCGTGCCGCCCGATGACGCCACGCCCAGCTTTCTTGAGCTGTGGCTGCCGCCCGATGCCCATGCGGTCAGCGTTACCCTGCAGCCACCGGGTCGATGGCCGGCGGCCACGGTACGCGAAGGCCAGGCGCTGCAGCTCACCGACGCGCAGGGCTGCACGCTGTGCGCGATGGTGCAGCCGCTGCGCAGCGCCACGTCCATCGGCAGCCGCTGTGTGCTGCTGGCGCTGATGCCCACCGCGCACGGGCCGCATGCGCGCCCTGCTTCACAGGCGCACAGTGCTGTGGCGCCGCACGGGGTGTGGAAGGTCACGCTCACCAACCACGGCCGGCGCGCTGTGGCCTTTGATGCATGGATCGAGCGCGATGACGCCCTGCCTGGCACCCGCAGTGGCGCGCGCGCCTCGCGCTTCGAAGACGACCCCGCGCTGCCGCTGCGGCATCGCTACGACCCGGACGCGCTGCACGACGACCCGGCACGCGCCACGCCCATCCGGCGCAGCGGCAGCTTCAACAGCCTTGCCACCGGTCGCCGCACCGTGGCCGTGGGCGGCGTGCGCGCGCACTGGCAGCATCCGGCCAGCGCCAACGCGCCCTACAGCGCCCCGCTGATGGACCCGGACCCGCAGCGCGTGCGCCGCCCGGATGTGCGCCGCAACCCCGACACGGTAGCCATCACCGATAAGACCCCGGTGCAAGGCGGCGTGGCGGCAATCGGCCCGCGCAGTGGCGGCATGACGCGGCTTTCGGGTACCAGCGCCGCGGCACCGCAGGCCCTCAAGCGCTGGCTGCTTGGCCAAGGCCGGGGCTGAGCCCAGGCCTTGACCGGACGCGCCTTCCGGGCTGACCGGGCGCAATGGCGCTGTGCGCGCGCCCCCCTACCCTGCGGCCACCAAGCCCACACCAGACCCACAGGAGAACACCATGCAAGTCGGACGACTGTGCTCGCACGATATCGTG
>JACCDP010774573.1_pt1 | contig 18725 bp, 19 predicted proteins | sample 7445841 | NCBI WGS metagenome assembly JACCDP01 (sample SAMN15323441, study PRJNA562643) | freshwater metagenome | isolation source: river surface water | place: USA:Blue River Watershed | collected 2017-08-17
AGGAAACAAAAATGAAGATAAATATAAAACTGAAAGTTTTATGAAAAGTTTCGTATTATTTGAAAAACTTTTTAATGATTTACAAAAATTTAAAGAATTTTTTAATACTGGTAACAATGAAGAATTGATGAATTATGACAAAGAAATCTATGCTAATGTTGACACATTTATAGAGAATTCAACTCTAAATACATTACTCGATCCAATTAATTATCATTGGAGCATATTTGGCTTATTGTTTTTTTTAGACCACAAAAATATATCAGAACCCGACAATAAATATTTAGAGTTTTACAGTAATTTAGAATTTTATATTGAAAACTCAAACCTTGAAGCAGACAGTTTTGGTACTATTTTTCAATTAACTGATATATTAAAACCAGATGAATATAATAAGGAGATAATAAGGCTTGAAGATACGATCGATAAAATTGAAAATCTAATTATTTCGACAAATGATGTTATTTCAAAAAAAACTGTTTTTGTGTTAGATATAGATGAATTGGATGAAATGTATCAGGTTTTTTTACATTTTACTCCAAGTCTTTCTACATTTTTACTTTTGTATTCTTATAAAGAAAAAAAAATATGGCCAAAGATAGAAAACCTTATTAAAATTCTTGAAAAAAATATTGTAGAATTGAAAAAAAAAAAAGGAACAGTGCCACAAGGTTACACTCGTTATATAACAACTCTTGAATACTATTTGTCTTCGATTCAAAAATTAATTCAATATTTATCTATTCCTGATGAAATAAAAGATATAATTGGGTTTCCTCGATCACAACCACCTGGTGGCGGATTACCACAACCACCTGGTGGAGGATTACCACAACCACCCGGCGGCGGATTTACAAAAACTATTGGTAAAAATAAAAAGAAGGGCGGTCGACGACGACGAACCCAAAAGAAACGTTACCGAAAATAATGTTTCGGCATTCGCATAATATAGACAATGTTCCTGTATATATTATGTTTTTTCTTCTAATGAACATTGCACCGACCAAAAAGAAAATGATAGGGTGTAATCTATTATTCCCCAACTTGGATTCACTTACGAACTTTCGAACGAACTTCCATCATCAACTCATCTGGTTCCGCCGGTGTTCCTCTAACAAATTGTTTCAAAACCGCGTCATGTGTTAGAACAAGAACCCGCCGTGCTTCCTCATTTGTCTGGAATTTTGCCAATAATGCTGTGGCCCGTTCCGTATTATTCCGCCCATTTGTGAAAAAATCGGGGTCTGGTTTCGTTGTTTTGGGGCGCATCAATGCCTTCTTATACATACCCGTCTTGGAACCGGCCGCAATCGCCTTCTCGACATCTTTCGAGATTTCGTGGTCAGAATCGAAAGAAAATAACTTGTAAAAGTCGGGGAATCCTTTCTTGAATTGTGACCCCTGATAATAATGCTCAACGGATTGCCACGATTTGCCATCGAGCTTAAATGGCGTGGTCGCCTCATCCGCCAATAACCGCCGCCAATCTTTGATTCGTGCCAGTTCCGCATATTTCGAAATATTTTCGGGTTTTATTGTTTCGCCACTGCCCTTGCCCGGTTTCTCGTGGGCCGAGGTCTTATGAAACATAAACACCGTGCTATCATCAACGTCTCGAATATTTTGCGATAGCGGTGCGTTTACTTCGGGTTCTACATCGATACCCAGCCTCTCTTGGAAATGTATAAAATCCTTAATTAACCCGAACGTACCGTCATTTTTCTCGATACATTTGTTCACAATCAGCGCTTTTACTTTGTATGGAATCTCGGTGAACTCGAAAATACTCTTGTTCTTGTAGGATATCAATTCGTAGTGGTTGCCAGTGTATGAAAGCATAATATAATGGTCGGGATTGATAACGAGCGAGTCGTTTTTCGATGCCGATGTTTGGCATTTTAACACGGCATCTTCGTCGCCCATTTTGTATGAACCCTGTGATAAAATAATGAACTTCGCGTTCAGCGCTTTTTCCAGCGCACTGATTGCGATTTCGTCGGCCCAGTATTTCGAGTCGCGCATAGCCACGCGCATATCTTTCAGCGATTCCACGTTTTCCATGAAAATATACTCGTTCTTGTTCTTAGTAGATGTTGCTAAATCGAGCTTGTATGTCTGTTGTTTTTTGTTGAGAGCCACGATCTCGGCATACACTGTTTGGCGCTCCTCTTTTTTGGTTTCGGGGATGTTTTTGTAGCGCCGGCGCAAATCGGTAATCATTTTCGCCGTTTTCTCGATATTGGACTCCAATTCGGCTTCTTCGGTAATGTACATATGGTACAAATTCAAATACGACTGGAAAACGTCGGCATCCGCCGAATCCGCAACGACGCGTCGAAGAATATCCACGGTAGTTCGTTTGCCAATTTGGGCATATGCCTTCATAACCGAGGTGAAAAAACAGTCGCCATCGCCGGGAATACTGATAATACGATAATCATAACTCTCCATAAACTTTTGTATCCAAGACGCGCTGGGTGTGTCGTGAAATGGTGTCTTGTCGGGTTTCATTTCCTCTTTCAACATTTCGGGAATATGGGCTGATTTGTCGAACTCGAAAATATCGTATGTGTCTGGCGCGGCCTTCGGTTTGAATAATAAATCGGTGGCTTTTGGTGCGTCGACCTCGGTTTCTGTGCTCGATGGTATGATTGGAGTTGGTGATGACGCCAATTCTTGTGTCATGATGACCGCGGACGAATTCGACGCAATAATATAATCTTCATTCACGAAACTGTACAATAGTGGCGAGTTTTTGGCAATCACTTGCTCGTGATCCACCGAACCATTGTGCGAATACTCAATTAAATTGTCCAAATAGATTTCGTAGACCCCGATTTGAGAACGAATCACGTCACCTCTCATCAAATAAATGGGAAAGTACACAATATTCTTGTATTGAAATAAATAGTTGGCTCTTCCTAAACAAATGGCGACCGTTTTTCCTAGAATATCTGTTTCGTAAATAGTAGTTTCGTATTTGATATCATCTTGGTTTAATGTTCGCAACTCGTAATATTCCACTTGTTTTGTCTTGTCAATTTTGGATTTTAATTTCGTTTTTGACGCCATACTATATATATTGTTTTGGAAAACCCTTTAACCTTTTTATAGATTTATCGGTTATTTACACCTTTGTACATTTACACCTTTGCACATTTTAAATGCCAACCTCCAGTCGGCATCTTTGAATGTGCTTAGGTAACTGTCACTTTGCGACTGATAAAAATACCTTTATATCCGAGAAATTGCCAACGGCAATTTCAGGTTATATAATTGGCGTTTTAAAAGTGCAAAGGTTTAAACCGGCGTCTTTGTAGACATTTATGAGCGAGTAAGGGCCGCCGAAGGCATTTGAATCATTATCGTAAAAAACAATAATGATTTGTGATTCCATTTATTTGCCAATCAAATCCATATATTTGAACTTGGTGCGACTATTGAGACCCGGTTTGTCACTAGTTTTGTAAGTGGAGATCGCAGTGAATGTTCTGTGGTTCTCCGCCTTCAATGATGCCGCCTTTTCGCCTAAACTGCCAAAATATATTACAAGTGATTCCGTGATTTCCTCCACTTCTTTTTGACGCTCCTTCAATTCAATCGACTCTACCACTCGCGCAATTAAATGGCGCACCAATCCGCTCACAATATCTAGGTTCAGTATTTCGATTTTGTCCAGCTTGGCGATCTCGCAAAATACGGATGATGTCTTTTTGCGGTAATTCGTCTGTGTCATCAGTGCGCAAAATCCGTCATAGTCCTGGTTGGGGTCAATATCCACTATATTCAAGAACGAATTGTTGTATTTCTCGATTTGAGACGCCAAGAAATCGCGGAATAACGATGTGTATTCGCCATAAATTGTCGAAATAATTTGCGCATACAATTCGGGCATTATGTTGCTTGACATCGCAATGTCGTAAATAATTGTAAATACTTTCTTCGTGTTTTCCTCTAAATTATCTTCGTCGCATTCGTCCATCAAGTCTTTCAGCTTGTCCACAATTTCCACAATTTTGGTGTCTTTATTTGATTCATTGAGTTTGTTCATTAAGATGCGAATCTCATTGATAATTTCGCCTACACTATCGAGAACGGCGAATTTGGTCGCCTTGAACTCGGTCTTCGTCTTCCAATTATCCTGCTTGGTCTTTGGATGTGCCCGGTATTCGCGGTCCTTCGATTTGAACTGTTTTGCCGATGTGTTGGCGGCAGCAGAGTCGGTTTTGGCATTATGCTGGTTAACATAGGTGTCTTTGGTTAAAGATTCGTCATAACCGATTTCGGAGCACAGAACACGAATCGCACTTAGCACTGTCTCTGGCAAAACATAGCCGTTATTGTTGTTGTGTTGGAGACGGGTGTAATCGTCCAAATGTAATACGATGGATGTTGAACTCATTTTTCTGTGTATATTTATATTTCAAACATTTATATTCTTTCGAAATCAATTTTATAGCTTATCTAGTTTTCTAGATAATGTATGGCGGCCATTATATCAATTTCAAAAATCAATATAAATACATTCGAATATAGTATATTAATATTATGGCTACTGAAAATAACATAACTTGGGATGAAATGATAACCGATGAAAATATTTTGCGAAGTATTTTTGCGTACGGATTCGAAAGGCCGAGTCCAATTCAGGCGCGGGCAATCCCCATTATTACTAGTGGGAAGGATATTATTGCGCAGGCGCAATCGGGAACAGGCAAGACGGGCGCATTCTCGGTGGGTGCTCTTAGTCGCGTGGATTTTTCCGAGAAGAATGTTCAGGCGATTTTATTGGCGCCTACACACGAATTGGCGCGGCAAACGGCGACAGTATGTACCGGTATTAGTTCGCTGATTCACGGACTCACCGTCAAGTGTTTTGTGGGCGGTTCATCTGTTATTGAGGATTTGAAGACGATTGAGGCGGATTGTCCGCAAATCGTGGTTGGCACCCCGGGGCGTATTTTTGACCTTATTCGCCGTCGCTATTTAGAAACCACATATGTAAAACTGCTGGTGATTGATGAAGCCGACGAAATGTTGTCGGTCGGGTTCAAAGAACAAATCCAGTCGATTTTCCAGACGATGCCGGAGAATGTCCAGACGGCGATTTTTAGCGCAACATTGAGCAAAGAGGTGATTGATTTGACCAAGAAGTTCATGATTGATCCGGAGATGATTACGATTGCTGCCGAGAAACTGACATTGGATGGAATCAAGCAATATGCGGTGATGCTAAATAATGATAACGACAAGTTCGAATTGTTGAAGCGGATTTTTGGGGGGAACAATATTACTGCGTGTGTGATTTATTGTAATACGGTTGAACGCGTCGAACATCTTATTCGCGCAATGAGTGAGGATGGATTTCCCGTGTGTGGAATCCACAGTAAAATGAGTAAATTGGAACGCGAAGAGTCGATGCGTAATTTTCGCGAAGGCAATTCGCGGTGTTTGATTTCGTCCGACTTGACTGCGCGAGGCATTGATGTTCAGCAAGTGGGGCTCGTTATTAATTTTGATATTACCAAGAATGTACATACTTATTTACATCGTATTGGGCGCAGTGGTAGATGGGGGCGCAAGGGAACTGCCATTAATTTTGCGACATATAGAGACCGATTTTTGTTGGAGGATTTGGAAAGGTATTATAATATCCAAATCATGCAGATGCCGGAGAATCTAGCCTTTTAAACCGTCGAAGAATTAAAATGGCACAAAGTGCCATTTTTTCTTCTAGGTTCGAGACCGATAACCATTTAATAAGGCACACGAAGTGTGCCGTTTTAAATGTTCACCGGTTTAATTGGCGCCGAAGGCGCCCTTGAACTACACCTTTGGTCAATACCGTCGGTAAGTACCTTTGGTTAAAGCCTTTGGTTAAAACCTTTGGTTAAAACCTTTGGAGCCTTACCGCGTACAATTCCCCAAATATTTTTTAGATCCTAATATATCAATGTCACTCCTTGATATATTTACTCCTAAACACACACAAAGATCCGACATAACAACAATGTCCGTTTTTAAATTACCCATCGAATATTTAGAACAAACCCACATTCACACATTATCACCAATCATCGAAGCCGATTTAGAGCTCGAAACCTCTCAAAATAGTGCCAAATCCGTATATGATATTGCGCTAAAACCCCAACACGCCTATTCGAAAGCTATGATTTCTCGCATCAAGACCAAATACACCACCCACACCGGTTTCTTGAATGACACACAAGAAATAATATCGACTTGTTGTCCCGATGAACGACCTCTCTTGTCTTGTCCAAATAAAATCGCCGACGTTTGGAAAGACTTGTATGAGGTCGAAGGATTCCACGACAAATACAGCTTTATTGATGTCGAACAGTTTCATTTCATCAACAATAATTCGGGGTTTATGGGATTCTGGACAATCATCAATTTGATGTCGCCTCTCATTTCCTTGTTCCTTCCTCTCATTTTTCTCGTTGCGCCATTTGTGCTCCTCAAAATACAGGGTGTTCCAATCGGCTTCTCCACTTATTTGGATGTTCTCAAAAATATTGCGAAAACCCATTTAATTGGCAAAATTCTTAACTCCGTTTGTAGCGAGGATTTCTCTATTAATAGTTTCCTCTATATCTTGTTCTCGTTCGCCTTGTATGGAATCCAGATGTACCAAAATGTTCGTGCGTGTATGCGATTCTACAATAATATTTCCACCGTGAATGAGAGGCTTATGACGATGAAAGAGTTCGCATCATATATGGTATCCAAATACGACTGGTTCTTGGCGAATTATCAGGGCGGCCTCTCTCATTATAGTGAATTTTGCGCCGATGTTGAAATACATCGCGCATATATGGTCGATTTACAAACCGACTTGGCATCTATCCAGCCATTCACGTTTTCCATCAGCAAATGTTTCGAAGTTGGCCGTTTACTCAAATGCTATTACGGGCTATTTTCCTGTGAAAATCATCGGCGTGCGTTCGCGTATGCTATCGGGTTCGATTCCTATTTTGACTTGATGACCGGACTTGCGCAAAATATGAGCGCCGGACACATTTCTCGTTGTACGTTTGACACGTCGTCGCCAACCGAGTTTATCCACCAAGTGTATCCGGCACATATTGACTTGGAAGAACGCGTACCCAATATGATGGATTTGTCGACCAATGTGATTATTACGGGGCCGAATGCGTCCGGAAAAACGACGCAATTGAAAACGACGGCTATCAATATTATTTTGTCGCAACAATTTGGGGTCGGGTTTTACGAGCATTGCTCGATTGCGCCGTACACGCATATCCATTCGTATTTGAATATACCGGACACGAGTGGTCGCGACAGTTTGTTTCAGGCCGAAGCGCGGCGGTGTAAAGAGATCCTGGATGTTGTTCAAAGCACAGACCAGGAAACGACGCGTCATTTCTGCGTGTTTGATGAATTGTTTTCGGGGACAAATGCGGAAGAGGCGACATCGGCGTCATTTGCGTTTTTGAAATATTTAGCTAAGTATACGAATGTGGATTTCATTTTGACTACGCATTTTGTGAAGTTGTGCGAGTTGGTCGACAATGACAAGGCGGCGTTGAGAATCGCCAATTATAAGATGGATGCCGAAATTGACGATAATAAGATTGTGTTCACATATGAAATGATACCCGGTATTTCAAAAATCAAGGCGGCCAAGCTCATATTGATTCAAATGGGATTCCCCGACGAAATTGTGGATGGGATGAGTATTGAATAAATTGTGTCTATGTATATTGTATAATGAGCGATAAACAATCAGCATCAACTAATCTTGATGGAATATTGGATATCGGGGAAGATATAAACAGCTTGAATAAAGATGGAAGTACTCCTTTGATAGATGCTGTTATACGTAATAATGAATACGCTGTGGAATATTTATTGAATAGAGGTGCTGATGTAAATAAAAAAAGTAAATATAAAACTAGTCCTCTTGATTATGCAGCAACACCAGAAATAGTTGAGTTGCTCGTTCGTGCTGGGGCAGATACAGAATCGAGAATGAATGGTCAAACGCCTCTCATCCAATCAGTTTATAAATGGAATACACGGATAGTTAATATACTATTGGATGCGGGTGCAAATATAGAAGCAACTGTAAATGGTAATAGTATTAATTTTAATAATCTGTCTCATAATAATTATAATAATTTTACACCTCTAATGATAGCAGTTAAAGATGGTAATTATAATATGGCTAAAACTCTTATTCGTCGAGGGGCAAATATGTTTTTCGCGTGTGAACGCGGATTTTATGAAATTGTATCAAGAGTTATTGATCTTGGGATAAATGTAAATTATAGAGATTTACAAGGAAGAACTGCGTTGATGATTACTTGTATGCATGCGGATAATCGCAAATATATAGATATTGTTCGTTTATTGCTAGAAAAAGGAGCTGATATAAATATTCGGGATAATGCTGGATACGATGTATTCGATTATATCAGTAGTGGTACTGGAATATTGAGCGGAAATGTGAAACCATTTGACAGAATTGGTTCTGGTTTTAGAAATGAACATACGCAAGAAATTATTGATATGCTAATAGACAAAATAAATAATGATGTTGAGACAATGGAGAAGACTTTGAGAAGTAGAGGTTTGGATAAATTCGCTAGACATACAATCGCAATTGATTTTTTTGACCCACGAAATTTGTCCGATATTGCAGAGACGCGCCAAAAACATCGAGATAATAAGAGTAAAAGTAGGAGTAAGAAGGGTGGTAAAAGTAAGTCAAAACGTAGAATGACATTGCGAACTAAACGCTAGATGTTGTTAGGTGAAAAATAATATATCTCACTTGGAGACATATTATTTGTGTTTTGGTTTTCTATGTATTTTGGTTTTCTATGTATTTTGGTTTTCTATGTATTTTGGTTTTCTATGTATTTTGGTTTTCTATGTGTTTTGGTTTTCTATGGTGTCATCTTACACCCCTTCACAAACAACAGTTTGTTGTGCCAAACGCTCTTCCATTAATTCAATGTTTCGCGCCAATTGATGAATATTAATTGTTGTGTCTTTTGCGATTTCGCCTTTATTTTTGGCATCAATTTCTTTGTAAAACTCTCTATATGCTTTTAATGATGCTGACTCCTCTTCATTGTCAACAACCTTCTCTTCTAAAACATCCATTTTTTCCCACAGTTGCTCCATACTAAACATCGTATTTTCAACAATATTATTATTTGTTAGTATCAACCAGTATTCGTTGTTCCTAATTTTGGAGTTTGGCTGATTGTATTTAATACGCATATATTGCGTATTTATGTTGGGATTCACTCGTACAGACTTCTCGGTTTCGATTTTTTGCTTTAAATTAACACTGGGCTTGGCGAATGGAAAATAGTATATAAATGCGCTGTGGAAACTGGCGTCGATTCCTTCGGGGGTCTTTACCGAGACATTGTCGATTCTGGTAACAAGACCATAAAGTTGGCCAAATATGTGGCAAACGGCGTCGTTGTCGTATTTGTTGTGGATTCTGGGAATATAGACAGAATGTCTTTCTGCGATGACTTGGTTGGCGTAGCTGGTTACTTGGTACATTTTCGTTGTAATAATTATTGAATATATGGGGCTGGTAAACTAATGCTTTACGTTAGCAGTGGAAAAAAGATTTCAATTTTACAGGGGGGCGAAATCGGCGCCTACGGCGCCGATAGATGTCCCCTGGGGGTCTAAGGGGATAAGGCGCCGATATAAGCCCCCTTTTTAATTATACAAATTATTAGCAACTCCATACAGAGTTTGTATTTGCGAAATTGTAAATCCTGTCCACGTGAGCCCATTATTTGTCGATCGTGCCATATTTGTCGTATTTCCCGTTCCAACCGCTATCCATAATCCATTTCCACCATACGAAACACTATATCCATTCGTTAATATGCCAGTTCCAACATATGACCACGTGCTTCCATCATCTGTCGATCTAGCAATACAATTTGTTCCCGATAATGGTGAACCAACCGCTATCCACGTATTTTCGCCAAATGCCGAATGATATCCCGTCGCAAACAACTTCCCACCATTAATTACACATGATCTCCAACCTGAACCATCTGTTGAAATAAAATTTGATTGATTCGAATCACCCGATAATAAAATATGTGTGCTATTTGAGCTTATGCCAATAACCCGTGACATAGACGACCATTGTAGTGAAGATGATTTGGTCCATGATGTTGCCGTGTTATCGTTTGATACAACAAGTGGATTATCATTATTAAATCCGCTGGTTGAACCAGAGCCTGAACCGCCAACATACCACAGTCCTTTGAAATAATTTACTGGAAACGCATATGGATTGTAATATCCGGAAAATGTGTTTGTTGAAGTTCCTGAACTATTATATACTATAATATTGGTTCCAGAATTGTTTCCGGATCCACCGACAGCAACATATCTATTATTTCCGTAAGCAACTTTAAATCCAGATCCTGTAAATACATAACCATTTCCTACCCATGTGTTTCCATTATCACTCGAAAATGCGGTCGAGTTGAGACCATTTCCACCAGCCAGCCATTTTCCATTTCCATCTGACGCCGCATTATATCCAAAACCACTAAATACTGAGTTTGTGGCTGATGTTGTAAATGTATTTCCATCATCGGTTGATTTGAGAATCGATACAGCGCTTCCAGTAACAGCACCGAAAAATAACCAGTACCGACTAACTTGGGTGGATGGTGGTAAAGTATTTGAGAAAGTAATTGTTCCAACTGTGGTATTTGCGGATATCGAACTCATATATATTGTGTAATTATATCAAAAACACCTGGTGTTCGCGCATTATATTTGTATAATAATTTACACAAATATTTATATTACTTGTTTACATCACTGGGTAAACTCCCTGCATTAATAATCCGCACTGACCTTTTCCTCCATTGTATGTCTGCCCATTTGCGTCGGCACCCCTTCCAATATACATATATCCCGCATCTCCCCACGAAGAATCCCACGAGTTCTTTAAAATGTAATAATCTAAACCATTCATAGTTCCATAACCAACCAAAAGAACCCCGTGATCTAGATTGGTTCCACAAGAACCAGTAAAAACACCGGATTTATACAGCTGGAAAGAAGCTTGGTCCGCTTCGATGGCAATTGATACTGGTTGTTGTGCCAAAGCTGTCATCATAGCATTGTCCGAGTTTGCGGGCACAGAGAAAGTTGTACTGATATCGGATCCAGACACAATAGAGCACGATTTTTGGCAAGGGCCATTTGTCTTAGTAGTGCCCGATACATAAGGATATGCTTGTTCGGTACAAAGCCCATTGTTCTTTCCAATCCATTCCATCGCGGACTTCATATCGCCACCATTGCATCCAAGAGAGGTTCCACCAGCGCGAATATAATCACAATCCACCAATTGTTGTTCCGAGAAACTAACCAGGCTTCCCTTTTTAATAGAATAAATGCCTTCAAGTGCTCCGGTTGTCGAGAAACTCCAACAACTACCGCATTGTCCCTGATTTTTTACTGGTGTCACCGCGTTCTTTGTTCGCCAATCGACTGAGGCCGGCACAGATGTTACCTCGAACATCTCTCCTCTTAATGCGGGGGTCTTGGGCATCCACGACGAATCAATGATCTCGCGGTTGACATCGAATCGCATATGCTCGGCGAACTCCGCTGAGTTCATTCCCGAAAAAGCATTATGTCCAAGTGTGTAGGAGAGATTTCGCGCATTTGTCTCCTCTATGATTTTGTCATTGTTCTTCCAGTTGGCAAACAAATGAGCAAACGCGGTGTCGGTCTCGGGAATAGCAACCTTGTGCTTATCCGCCCACTTGCCGAATCTCTCCAACAAGGTCTCGGCTCTCGCACTAAAAAACAGTGGCATTAATATCATCATTTTTGCGGCGATATTCATCATGATTTTATATACTAATGCCCTAAATCTTTATATTATTTGGATTTACACTGATGTTCCCCATCATTAACCAAGCCCAGCCGGATTTTCCTACATAATCGCGCTTCATCATTGAAGACAAATACTCGAAAACACACGTCCTCGTATAGAGCCAGCTCGGCGTTCGTCTTCATATAGGTGATTAGACACAAATCATCTACATATATGGTATATTCACCGGGTTTATTAAGCTCAATCGGTTTACCTACATATATGGTATCGGGACGCATCACATTCTTGGTACATAATGCTAACAATTCGCAGTCCATTTGGACTTTCCGTATATTTTGCGTCGTTTCATTCATATAATCGATATTGCCCATCCATTTCTCAACAAAATTCGATGCTGGGGTAGATACGGATTCGCCCATTACATCTTGGATGAACAGGGTTTGATTGATGATATCGGCAATGCGGCGAATAGGACTCGTTATGTGTAAATAGTGGTCGAGATTTAGACCGGCGTGACAAGAAGATTTGTCACTGTATTTGGCGGCTTCGCCGCCATCCAATTTCAACCACCTTGTTATAAAATCATTTGACGTCGATGCCCGCTCTTGTGTTCGAAATATCCCTCTCCGCATTCTTTTGGCACATTCATTGTTCATTTTTATCATCCACCACGCAACCACATCGTGGCTGTCAATATGATTGTTATCATAGCTTATGTCTCGCAACAATTTGTATGTCTTGTCTCTGCCAAGTTTCGGGTCATCGTATGTCCAGTTTTTCGATACCTGGATCTGCGCATTGGCAAATGTGGGGTCGCCAATCTGCTGTTTCGTTTGCGCATTATATTTTGTAGTCATCACAAATGCGAACCGCGTAACCCCTTGTTGTAGCGAGCACAGTCGTTCCGACAATAATGATGGCAACATTGGCCGTTTTTTATCAGGTAAATAAATAGTGCTCACTTTGTCCGTAACTGAATCCCATAACCCGAATGTATCTAACCACAAGAATACGTTCGATATATATATGCTGACAATAATCTGCTCGTTCTCCACGTGTGCCGAAAACGCATCATCGAAGTCCGTACAAGAATCGGGGTCAATCGATATTATGTGGCGGTCCCTATAATCATCGATTTTGTATCTACTACTCAATATTTGTTCGACCAATTTGGATTCGGGGTCGCCGACGGTTTCCAGTCGCATAGTGCGTTTCACCACATTTGTGAAATCCGTGAGTGATATTCGCAGCCGTTTTCGGCACACTTGGTATTCGTTGAATGCTTCTGCGGAATCAACGTCGCCAATCGTTTCTGCAATTTCGCCTGGTTTTTCCCAATCCGCACATCGAAATAATATGTATTTGTCTTTGTACGATTTACTGAATGATGTCTGGATTTGATACGGCACCAATATGTGTGGTAAATTGCGATCATCCGGTACACATTTATATAATAATTTCTTGCTATTTTCGGTGCGACCATATGTGCGACTTACGCACAATATTCCCGCGTATATTGATTCCATTTTGTTATTTATGGAATCAATAAAACCAGTTATAAATAATTCAATTTTCTGCGTTTCTCGGTATGGCGACGGCGCTGTCCATGATTCCGCGATCGACGCGTTTTATGGGTCGTCGGGATAACTAGTTGCCGTATCATCAAAAACTCGCGCACATAATACATTATTTTTCGCGTTGCGTCAATCGTTTGGCAAGGGTGTTTCGACGATACTTCCGCACACATTATTTTGTATTTGGTTTCCACGCGTTTTTTCTCGGAAAACGACAAAAACGGCAAATGGAAAAATCGGCGCATTATTTCGGCGTTTTTCAGCGAATGGTAATATGGACTCGGGACTATATAATATACTTTGCGCTCACACATCTTCGTATACTCGGTATTATCGATGAAACACACCTCTATGTCTTCTTCGGGTAACATCATACATTTAACCAGGTCCCCATATGTCTTCGTTTCATTTGTTCGCCGTATTTCGACAATTCGGTCGCGGATTTTGAATGCCAATATGTGGTCGTCAAACAATTGTTCGCCCGGACACACTTTCGACGAAATGTATCCCGTTATCATTTTTACCCAGTTACCTTCGCATTTATTGTTCGTATAAATATAGAGGCTGTCTACCATGTGCTGCCGTTTCTTGCGATACAATAATTCGAAAATACTAAATATTCCTATTCGAAAAAACTCCGGGTATAGGTCCACGATTTGGTTGAACTTGCCTTGGTCTATGTTGTAGTCCGTCGTTTTCACAATGAGTTGATAGAGGCAATACAATTGCTTAAAATGCCCGATAGTTTCATCTAAATCGAATACTATGGTTTTCTTATATTGTCTTATCGGTTCTTCCAGAAAATGCTCGCCAACGATGACACTTACCGGGTCATTGTATTTTTTGGCGTGGCTTAGCATCTACTATGCGCATATATTTTGCTTATACAATGGTGTTTGCCATTTATTTAACCGCGTAGTCGGCCACCATCAAGACCAGTTGTTCTCCCACACTCAGTTTTTGGTAAATAAGACACATATCGAATGACACATTGATGAGTTTAAAATTGTTGAGTCTCACTTTCATATACATTCCCTCGTTGCCGGCCTCTATGCTAAGGAGGATTCCTCCATTGGCGAGCTTCACTTGTTCCGCGTATTTTTGAATCCACCGCACATATTTCCCCAAGTGGAGTTGGTCGATTTCATCCACGTAGCGATATCCCGATAGCGATTCCGCAAAACTTCGCTTTTCTTTTTTCGATACATCTTCGAGCTGTTCGAATGAACCCACGATTTCGGTGGCAATGTCCATATTGGTTTTTCCATCGAGGTAGTCGTTTTTCTGGTTTTCATAGGCCATCAATAACTGTTTGGCGTCGATTTTTGATAATAGGGTTTCATCTTCTTGCGCATCTCTGTATATTTTTTTGATTTCTTCTTCGCTTATCATTGTATAAATATAATAATATTGTGTTTATTATATTTTGTTTGTCTACATTTTCACATCAAATGTGCTCTTCAATTCGTTGAAAAACGCATTGGCGATTTCCACAAGGCCAATGTTCACAAGGATAAATGTGGCCGACAAGAATATCAATTGCGAATCATAGTCGGTCAACTGGATTTTCCCGCGGAGAGGGTTGAACTTGTAAATTAGCAATAGGCAAATGAAAATGTGCATGAAATTTCCGAGGGTTTTTATGTATCCGGGCGAAACATACGATACTCCTAAAAACAAAAATATATAGCCGATATATGTGATTCCCAGTGTTAATAAATATGCGGGTTTTTTCGCGGTTTCGGCGATTCGGTCAGCTTTAACTTCGAGTGACGTGGCCATTTATATTATTAGTTGAAAATAAAATATGCGGATCGGGAAGAACTATTTATGAACGTCGATAACACAGACGACCAATTATATATTCATGTATATCGCGTCATTGAGCGTCTGGGTAGAGGCGCATTTTCCAGCGTGTTCAAAGCCGAACATCGCACCAATAAACGTCTGGTTGCTATTAAAGTCGAGCCGGAACACGCCACTATTAAACACGAGTCGCGTATATTGTCGTATTTGGGCAGAGAGATGAACCACGCGGCGAAGCATTTTGTTCCCACTCTCCATTGGTATGGCATTTATGGCAACAATGTGTGTTTGGCGATTCCTTTTTATCCGCACACGCTTATGTCATTTATTGAACGGGATAAATTGCTCAATGTGCTGGATGTTTGTCATCAAATGGTGTGCGCATTTCGCTGGATTCACGAAACCGGAATTGTACATTGCGATATAAAACCGGATAATTTTATGGTGAATGAGAGAGGCAAGGTGGTGGTTATCGATTTTGGATTGGCGTCGATGTATATTGTTGATGGTGAACACAGGCCGAATATTGCCACCGAACACATTATTGGGTCGCCTAAATACGCCAGCTATTTTGTTCATCAGGGTAATCGTATTAGTCGCCGCGATGATCTCATTTCGGTCGGTTATGTGGCAATGTGGTGTTTCGGTGTAGAAATGGAATGGAGTAATTTATGCGTACCAAATAGCGATTTGCCACTATATCATATTCGACACCCCGGTAATGTGATGAGAGCCCGGTGTAAAAAACCCGAAAATATTTTGGCTAAAATAAGTAATCAATATTTGAAATCGTATTTTGAATGTGTTTATAGTTTGGAGCACGATGAAGACCCAAATTATAATGAATATTTGCGCATTTTCAGCACATTATATTGATTCACATTATCTCTGTCTGCGAGTACCTTTGCGATTGCCTTTGCGACCACGTTTATCGCGTTTCGATGTGAAGTTCATTGGTTTCCCCGTGGGTTTGCCGTCGGGTTTTTTATATAACTTCTTGGCCATAGGGAGAAGTGTTTTTAAAGGTGTTCCGGGATTCTCATTTATGAGCTTTTTCACTAGATCTGACCACGCTGTCATTTATATAGTGGGGTGATATATTTATAGCGAAAAAATTGAAAATGTTTTTGCCTAATTCGGGTTCTCACATAATTACAAGAAAATGGTTAAAAATACTACTGGCGGCGGCAACGCAAAGAAACAAGCGCGAAAATTGACTTCGAATCACGGGTCCACCGAATTGCGTAAATCGGAGAATCCCAACGAAGTGTATGCGTGTATAAAGCAAAACTACGGAACGCGATTTGATGTGGTGACGCAAAAAGACGGCATCACATTGAGCTGTCGATTACCGGGCAAGTTCAAGGGACGCAATAAACGCAATAATATAGTCGGGGTTGGAAGCTGGGTTCTAGTTGGTCTATACGATTGGGAAAAGGATCCCAAGAATTGCGACTTGTTATATGTATATGAGAAGAATGAGATTGATGAGTTGCGCAATTTGCCTGGTGTGGATTGGAAATATCTAAATGTGGCGTCGAATAGCAATTTGGATGATGATGAGGAAGTCGCCAATTCGACTATCATATTCACCGAGTTGGCAAATAATAAAACAGTAGAAGAATTATTTGATAATTCTTCAACCGAGGCTGTGGCATCGGGCATTCAATATGATGAGGAAATCAATATTGATGATTTATAAACACATTGCGTTATTATAGTGTGAGCCCTGTTTTTTATGCGTTGACATCGGGCTTTGCTCCACTCTTGATGAAATGCTTGTTCAAATATTTTTGTAGTGTGAAATGGGTAATGCGGTGCTCCTTCGCGTCTTCTCCCAAAATCTTCCACATCTTCTCATCTGGCAAAATATTTTGCTTGTTCTCCGGATTCTCCAACTGATTATCCTTAATATACTTGTTGATGTGCTGGGTAATCTGGATGCGCGAAATGGGTGTACCGTGCTCGACACCCATAAAATCGCACATCTCATTGGATACCTGTGATGGAACCGCAAATCCACAAGGCTTGCGCTCCTTTACTGGCTTATTCGCGTTCTTTGTCTCCTTCTTTACCAATAAATCGACATTGTGTTTAACCTTTTTGGCATTCTTCTCGACCACATCAATCGCCGCTTTGAGTGATGCGATGTTTTGATGTAAATCGTTCAAGCTGGCAATAATTTTCTCGATGTTTGATGATGATTTCTCCATTTTATATGGTATACTAGCCCATTCTATTTATATTGTTTTGGAATATTCTACATATTGTAGGAGTTGGCAGCCACTCACATAAACTCGTTTATGCGCCGACCGCTATTGGGGTCTGTGTATGTAAATACATACAGGTGTAGAAAACGAATGAGTGTCCAAAAATAAAAAACATTTGTGAGTAAACGCATAATGCGTATATTGAATATGCGCTTGCTCATCAAAAATATACGTGTATTCCATGTCATATAGATATCAAGATTATTCCGGCAATATGGACAAACCGGATTTGTTTCTATCCACATAGTCATACATTCGTTGTGGCATTTCATAACGCAATTACATTTAAATATGAAGGATAATCCATGTAGTTTCGAATAAAAAACAATGTCTTTGTTTATTTTTGTATTTTTTGGGTGTAAACAAATAATACATTCGTCGGTCATATTTAAATATTTACATTGGGTCCATACTTTTTTTCCATATCTTGTTTGATTAGATGAAACCGGTTCTTGTATGTTTTTTTCATTTTTTCGCAAATATCATCGTGTGTGAGCATATTTACTAAATACTTTATCTGGTCATAGATAATTGATTGCTGGGTTTCGCAGAAGTTGGCGTAGGCATTCGCGGGTGATATATTTGCTATTACTAGGTTGTTGTCAATGACCGAATATGATTTGATTATTTCGATTGCGTGCTTGTCGATTGTTTCTAAGAATGTCGAATTTAGTGTGATGTATTGTTTTCGTTGAGTTTTTTGATTTGGTTTTGGGGTTTTCTTTCGAAAATAGTATCGTACGCTTTTGAACATTTTGTCTAGAACATCGCTGGTAAACCCTTTTTTATGTTGATATTCAATTTCGGTTTCGATTAATTTTGAGATGTCTGGTGTTTGTATCCATTTCTCCCATTGTGCTTTGAATGTTTTTCGGTCATCGTGTTTATGGAGTTCTGCGAAGTATGATAATTGGTTGATTACGTGTTCCGAGAAGTTGAAGTGGAGTGTTGTGATTTTGAGTGGCAAGTTTGTGTTCATTTTACGAAATTGGGTTGGTTGTGTGCGTTGAAATAAAAAGTGGAAAAGTAATTCAATTTTTTAAGGGTAGCAAAAAGGAGAAAACGTGGAGAGATATGTGAGTGTGGGAGAAGAGGGATGGAGGGAAAGATATTATAGAGTGAGAGGAGAGAGTAAAGAATATAAAGAGGGAATGTTGTGGGTATTGAAATACTATATGGGAG
>JACCDP010572326.1_pt1 | contig 18720 bp, 16 predicted proteins | sample 7445841 | NCBI WGS metagenome assembly JACCDP01 (sample SAMN15323441, study PRJNA562643) | freshwater metagenome | isolation source: river surface water | place: USA:Blue River Watershed | collected 2017-08-17
AATCTCTAAGGGTTAATTCCCCGCAGCTTGCTGCGAATTATTCGCTTCGCAAGCATTAACAAAAGGCAATATATAAGTCGAATACTGCAGTTTTGATACCTCGCAGCTTGCTGCGAGGAGATTCATTACTCCACCCCTTGGGGTGGAACCCTGGCCCAGGGCTTGCCCTGGGGTACATACCTGTGATTATGCCCATAGAACCTGGGGAAATTCTAAAACCTACATGATATTGCAGGTTACAGACTGAATTCCACCAAAGGGTATTGAAATATGGCAGTTTTTGGTGGTTTAGTGGCAGGTGAAAACTGATATAAATAAAAAACCTTACTGTGTTATAGTAAGGCTTTTTTGAAAGGAAATGTTAACTATTAGTGAACAATAGAAATTCTGTCTGTTTTAACTAATTCTCCATTTATCACAACACGATACAAGTAAATGCCCTCTTTTAGTTCTGTTTCATTAATGGACAAGGTATTAGCTTCTCCCGTTAATTTATAGGAAGACACTTTCTTACCGAGCATATCTATAATTTGCAATTCCCCCTCTTGTGTTTTTTCCAAGGTGTAACTCAACTGCATTTGACCATTGTTGGGATTTGGGAATAAAAATAATTCATGTGCGTTTGATTCCGTTGGCAAAGAAGATTTAGTGATCCTGTTTGCGCTAGGCTGCACATCCAAATAATATTTCTCATAGGTTGAAACTCCGCAATCATTTTTTGTTCTAATCCAAAACGTATAATGGCGAGGCGCAATAACAGTCCATTCAAAAAAATTACCCTGGTCTGTCCAAATTGTGGAAGAAGTGGGGACTGAAGTTGAGGTTTGAATAATGCTGTTATCCGTGGTAAAAAATGTAAATCTTGATGCATTTTCATCTCCTACTATATCCAAATCAACCATTGCAGGACCTGTAATATAAGTTGTATAGGTATAACACGTAGGTGCAGATAATACGCCATTCGGAAATACACTTTGAACACAAACATTGGCCTTTTGCGCTACATTATTAAAATTTACCGATGCAGATAGTTGAGTTGGAACTGACCCCGACCAAGACCAACCAGACGGACAAGTCCAAAGATAAGATGAAGCATTGGGCACTGCATTAATAGTAAATACTTTACCTGGATTATTAATTAAACATTGAGATTTTGTTGTCGGGATAATAGTTGGTTGTTCTATTGGCCTGGTTATAGGTTTTGAATTCACGGTAGAGACACATGAGTTTTTTGCCTGAACTGACACTGTACCTCCTCCGGTTAAACTTGGAATTACTGTAATCGATGTCCCAGAATTAGAAACTATCGTCCAACCTAATGGAACATTCCATTGATAAGATGTTGCTCCACAAACAGGATTTATTGAATAGACTATTGGCGTTTGATCATAATAAGGCACGGAAACTTTCCAAGCAGGATTTTCAGTTATTTTATCATCCAAGATGTTTAATGTAATATTAATTGATATATCATTAAATGCGCACAATTTACCATTGGAGTCATTGTAACTTCCAGTAAGGGTTTTAAATGATGCAATTTTTGTGCTACAATCCATTACATCGAATATTACTTCTAGAAATACATTTCCAGAACTGCTAGAATTGCATATAATAACACCATTACCAATGTTCCAACCATTGACAATTAAATTTGTTGACCCAGTAGGTACAATTAAAGTATATTTGAACTTTGTAGCATTGACGCTACCACAAAAATTTGCTTTTTTGCAACAAATACTTGTTGGCCCAGACCAATATACATTAGCAACTGGTGTAATGGCCCTTTCTGCAATAGTTGCTGGTTTTGCCTCAATTGAGGACTTGTGGTGTGTTTGAGCATTGACATTAAAGCTAAAACAAATAATTAATGCTAATAATATTTTTTTCATCAATCCAAGTATTTAATTTCGCCTACTCTTTATAGGTTTTTCGGCTACACCTCTTTGTTTAGGCAAAAGTGATCTACTTTACTAAATACTACAAACAACTATTGGAACATGGCAGTTTTTGGAGGTTTAGTGGTAGGTGGGAACGGGAAGCTGGTGGAATATATTCTATTTAAATGTAGTTTTCCATAAGGCTACATGGAAAGTCTGTTAGCTTCGTTCGTGTTGGTTTTGCAGAATAGAGCGATGGTATGGGAATAAAGTAAGGGCTACTAATAAATTGCTAAAAGATCCGAAGACCTTCCAGTTTTTCGAGTAGTTCTTTCTTTTTTCTACGGGAGACTTCCAGCTCGGTTTTATCCGTCATCACCACAAAGCCACCTTCGCCGCGGATATAACGTGTTACGTGTTTTAAATTAATAAGTGTACTGTTGTGAATTCTAAAACAAGACAAGCCTTCAAATAGTTCTTCAAATTCCTTTAATCCTTTGGTTGATACCAGCTGTGTTTGATCTTTCAAGCACACTACTACATAATTATTAACTGTTCTGCAGGATACAATGTCTTCGAAGTTAACATAGGATGTTCCTTTAGCATCCGAAACGGCTATTTTAGGATTATCCGGATGTTTAAAATTAGTTTTAAGTTGTGTATACGTTTTGTTTGATTCTGTTTTACTGTTTAACTGAGTCAGGGCTTTCTGTATTGCTTCATTAAGCTCGTCGGGGTCAATAGGTTTGAGAAGGTAATCGGTAGCGCTGTAGCGAAACGCCTTTAAGGCAAAATCATTATACGCAGTGATAAAAATTGTTTCGAATTTATTATGGCTGATGCTATCTAATAGTTCAAAACCGTTACCGTCAGGCATGTTTATATCCAGAAATAAAAGATCTGGCTGGCGTGCTTCAAGTAATTTTATTCCTTCTTTTATAGTTCCGGCTTCACCAATCAATTCAATTGTTTCGGTGCAAAACTCTTTAAGTAGCAGTTGTAATGCATTGCGGGCATCTATTTCATCATCAATAATAACTGCTCTTATCATAGTAATTCCTGCATTAATCCAGTGCTTAAAAGTAGCATATAATTCGTTTCCATTTGGAGAATACTGTTAAATAATGCTTATTGGAAATAAAGGGCTTATTATGTAAAACTGTTGGAATGGTTTTTATTCGTGAGACTTTACGCTTTAGCGGAATTAGGGTACAGAGCTTGCCATGGGGTTCATACCTGTGATTCTGAAAATGAATTTATGTCAATGTGTATATTTAAGTAATTAAGGGAATGTTCTGTTTTTATGTTATAATAGTGCAAAGGCATTCCCTTTCTAAGTATTAACAGAATAAGGAATATAAATTACCACCTGTGTGCCTGTTGAATTTCCATCTCCATCTTCCATATCCGTAATATTTACGCTTACTTTTTCTTTCAAATAAACATTTAACTGCTTCAGTCTTTCAGCGGTAATTCCTGTAGCGGCAGAACGGTGATGCGCTTCTTTATTAAAATTTAAATTTTGCGCTTCTTTTCTACCAATCCCATTATCAGTTATGGAGCATTTTATTAACCCGCCTTCTAATTGAAAACCAATCTCTATGCGACCATTACCGCCTTTCGTAATCAATCCATGTATAATGGCATTTTCTACATAGGGTTGAATGAGCATAGGCGGAATGTACATAACATCAATGTTTATATGCTTATCGATAATTATTGAATAATCAAACAAATTTTTAAATCTCATTTTTTCAAGTTCAAGATAGTGTTTTATAGCCTTAATTTCCTTGGCAATCAACACTTCCGATTCCCTGGAGTTTTCAAGTATTAATCGCATAAGCCGGGAAAAACTGCTGAGGTACCGGGTTGCCAAAGCGGTGTTATTCGACAAAATATAACTTTGAATGGAGTTTAAAGAGTTAAAAATAAAATGGGGATTCATTTGAGATCTTAAAAAACTTCCCTCCAGGTTTGAAAATTTCTTTTTCGTTTCATCAAAATCTATGGAAAGCACATTTAGCTCCATGCTTTTTTTCAGTAAGTTCAAATCAATGTATCTGAAATAAAGGGCAAGAGCTAAGGAAAGAATAGTAATCTCGCATAAAAAGCCTAATTTAACTATATCATAATATAAATCTGTGTCCGATATTCCTAAGCTATCTGTAACAGAAATGATAACCGACAGAGATAAAATAGAATGGGCAATTAAATAACTCCAGCCCAATGTTTTGTTGATTTTTATTCCTTTAACTCCAATGATAATACATAAAATAATGCAAACTAAAATTAAAGCATTACACAATAAGAATTGAAATTCATACATATTATCCGACGGCATGAAAAAGGCTACGACTAAAGTAGCAATTGAAAATGCCAAGAACAGTTTACTCATTAGCATCAGTTTTTTATTCACCTGATCTAACTGAACATAGTGTATGGCCATAAAAGGAACAAACCCAAATTGTAAATTTATAGCTGCTAAAAGGCAAAAACGATGGTGCTTACCAATGGTACTCATGAGTCCCAATAAGGGTATTCCATCCACATAACTAAATAAATAAAAAGCAAGGGCTACATAAATAGCATAATATAAAAAGGCTTTTCGCTTTATGGTGAAAAAATAGAAAATATTTATTACCATCATGATTACCAAAATGCCATAAAATGCTCCGAAGGTAAATTGTTTTTGTTCCTGGCCTTTAATGAACTCCTCATTACTTTGAATTTTAAAAGAATATATTTCATTTGATCCGACTGTATTTGCTTTGATGAATACCTGGCACTGACCGGCATCTGAAAGATGTATGTTAAAGGCAGGATTAGCATTAAGGGTAGTATGAGTTGTTTTATGAAAAAAACCTGCTTGTTGAACAATCAAGCTGTCACCTAAAAAGTAATAACAGGTTAAATCAAAATGATCAGCTGCATAAAGTGATAAAAACCAATTTTTCTCAACGGATTCCCCTTTGGTAATATTAATCCGAAACCAGTTATTATACGCTTTGTAAACAGAGTATCCGTTTATAATAGGTTTGAAATCGGCTGAGTTTATGACCTCTTTTAAGGTAAGGGCATTTGATGAATCAATCAAGAGATCAATACTACCGATAGACGGCCTATGATGTGCAGTTGCCATTCCATTTTGTGAAATGATGATAAGCAAGCAAACGCCGGCTATACACTGAAGGTAATTATTGAAATATGTCTTCATGCAAACACGAATAAGGGGAATGGATTGCTAAGTTAACAAACATAATACAGGCAAGGGGTTATTATTCACAAGCCTAAAGCAACTTTTACGGGAACATGGGGATCATTTAACCTGGCGGAATTCGATCAAACAAGTGCGTTTCTAATTCCGTTTTGCGAATTGTAATTGAATTGGAAATACATTTTTATGGACTAACCACCGGATGTTATTCTGTATAGGTCTCAGCTTTTTGATTGAGGTTTTCTTCTCCCCTTACAGCTCTGCGGTAAGCCCCCGAAAAAAACAACTCGAGCCGTATGCCATATAAGCTTTGTGTACTGTTGAAGTCTGCAAAGAAACAACAACCAATGCCTAAATCATACTTAAATTTATAATGCATTTGTACGCAAGCGTAAAGGCCTGGGCTTTTTACAATTTTTGGATGGAAAATACTGTCCTCATACGAACGATTCATGGAGGAATAGGAGCCACCTAAGTAGCCAGCCAGGTTGTAGCGGTTTTGTTCGAAGCGTTTTCCATAGCAAACATGAAACTGCAGGTGATCATAACTGCCAAAACGCTTTCCGGCTAAAATTATTCCGGTTTGATAACGGTGTTGTTTGATATGGAAGTTAAAATCTGCAGCTGCATTAAACTGAAGTGCACCTACATAAGTGTTGCGGGCTTTTCCGGCACCAATAGTTAAGTAATTATTGTGTACACGGTATTTTTTTCCATCAAAAGATATTTCTTTTTTAGGGTTATAGTCTTCACCACTTTGCGCTATAAGCAACTGATGAAAAACGATAAGCGTAATATATAAGATCAGGCAGTTGGTTCTCACTGAGCGAAGATAAAAAAAAGCGGGCTTTTGACCCACTTTCTTTTTTAATTGTATGCTATTGATCAGGCATTATTTCAAAGAGCCTATCATGTCTTCGGGTTTAACCCATTGGTCGAATTGCTCGTTGCTTAATAGCCCCAGCTCAATAGCGGCCTCCCGCAGTGTTTTGTTTTCTTTATGCGCCTTCTTCGCAATTTTAGCCGAATTTTCATATCCAATATGGGTGTTGAGGGCAGTAACCAGCATCAGGGAGTTTTCCAGGTGCTGTTTAATAACCGCATTATTGGGTTCTATGCCATCAGCACATTTTTCGGTAAAGGATGCGCAGGCATCACCTATGAGGCGGGCAGATTGTAATACGTTTGCGGCAATCAGTGGTTTAAACACATTTAATTCAAAATGCCCGTTAGAACCGCCAATGCTTACGGCTACATCGTTGCCAATGACCTGTGCACATACCATGGTAAGTGCTTCGGGTTGTGTTGGATTAACTTTGCCAGGCATGATGGAAGAACCAGGCTCATTATCAGGAATAATAATTTCACCAATGCCGCAGCGAGGGCCTGAACTCAGCATACGTACATCGTTGGCGATTTTCATGAGGGCCACCGCAGAACGCTTGAGTGCTCCGGATAACTCTACCATGGCGTCGTGTGCAGCTAAAGCTTCGAACTTATTAGGTGCTGTAACAAAGGGGAGTCCGGTAAGTTCGGCAATTTTTTTAGCAACTAATACATCGTATCCTCTGGGAGTATTAAGTCCGGTACCTACTGCTGTTCCACCTAGAGCCAGCTCCTTAACGGCCTCTAATGCATTTTTAAGAGCCCTGATGCTCATGGTTAGTTGTTGTACATAGCCCGAAAACTCTTGCCCCAGGGTAAGCGGGGTGGCATCCATAAAGTGGGTACGCCCTGTTTTCACTATGTTTTTAAAGGTTTCGGCTTTTTTGGCCAGGCTGTCTTTTAATTTTTCCATGCCCGGTATGGTAAGGCTTACTACTTGTTTGTAGGCAGCAATGTGCATGGCAGTAGGGTAAGTGTCGTTGCTGGACTGTGATTTATTTACATCGTCGTTGGGGTGCAGTACTTTTTTCTCATCTGCAAGTTGCCCCCCATTTAATACATGAGCCCTGTAGGCAATTACCTCATTGGCGTTCATATTACTTTGGGTACCCGAACCGGTTTGCCATATTACCAGCGGAAACTGCTCGTCTAATTTCCCGGCAATAATCTCGTCACAGGCTTTGGCAATTAAGTCGGCTTTTTCTTTGCTTAGCACACCCAGCTCGTGATTGGCTAAGGCCGCTGCTTTTTTTAAATAGCCAAAGGCATAAATAATTTCCTTGGGCATAGAGGCTTCGGGTCCTATTTTAAAGTTATTGCGACTTCTTTCTGTTTGTGCCCCCCAGTATTTATCGGCGGGTACTTTTACCTCACCCATAGTATCTTTTTCAATTCTGTATTCCATAGTGTTTGTTGTGTTTTTAGAACTAATTACGGTAGACATATAATTTATTTTAAGAAATGTGTTATAAAAAGAAAATTCTAATTTAAGAATAATTTGGGGAATTAGTTGAGGTAGGGCAGGGGGATTGAACTCAATTAGGAGAAGTTGGAACACACAAAATCAATCTATTTCGTCGAATCTCATTAAATAGTGTCAGATTTTTCTTTTATGGTCTGCTATAATTTTGTCATTTTAACTTTTTACATAAAATCAACTTCATGGATTATATGGGGATTTTGCATGGTTAATGATGAATAACACTATAAAAAGCTATAACAACAATTCTGGAAAAGGCTTTTGCAAAGAGATAGCCTCTACCTTTAAACGCCCGGAATTAAAAAACATTGTTGATAATTTACCGATGGAGTATAAGAACAAACTCCTATCGGGGCTGTACTCTGTTTCAGTTAGCTTAGAGGATAAAACAAGAATTTGTTATATTGCAGGCACAACCTGTCCCGTTACCAAACAGAATATGGAATTTGCATTTGAAGTGAAAAAAGGAAAGTAATTTAACTATGCGCCTTGGAATCTAAAAGATCTAAGGCGCATTTCTTTAGTATTGATGAAACATTATTTTATAGCAGTCCTCTTTATTAGCTTTTATGGTTGTAATACTCCACATACAGCTTCGGATAAGATCATTTATGGCGAAACCTTATTCGCAGATTCGTTTGAGGTAAAAGGCATAGAGGCTCGAACAGAAATACAGTCTTTCTGGCACCTGAACGATACATGCCTGCTCAGTTTCAATATTGAAGGCTCCCGGGTGCGTTACTACAGTAATAAAAAAAATAAAAGAATTTACTTGCCCCGCATAAGTAATAACTTAGCACCCCAGCGTTTTCTTCCAGGCTTTTTCAGGGATGACAAAGGAAATTTTATGGCCATGGATAATAAGCAACAGTTACTGCGCTATAATAAAGATTTTACACTAAAGGATAGCATGTATTTCAATTATAATCCTCCTTATTACAAAAGGGGCTTTCAACTAGCCCGCACCGGCACTTTACCTGCCATTAGCCTGGGAGATACTTTAATTTGTTTTATCAGTCATAACGATGTGGCAGACTACTTACCTTATTCTTTTAAGGAAAGGCCACTAATTGAAAGCATTTGGAAGGAGGGAAGAATTGTAAAAACAGAAAGGCTTTTTGAAAAACCAGCTAACCTTATAAAATACATTTCTTACTACGGACCATTTTATGCCTACAACAAAGCCCAAAACAAATTAGTTTTAGCTTACCCCTGTTTTGATACCTTATACACCTATAACCGCAGCGCAAAAAATTACGAAAAAATACCAATTGGCAATAAAGATTTTAAGCCCTTAGAAGAGTACGACCAAAGCCGTGGATCTGATTTTGCTTATTTAACAAAGTATGGCTTAAACAATTTTTCTTATCATGCTCTTTATTTTAATGAGCTTACCGGGCATTACCTGCTGTTTTACACAACACCCAACAAAGCCGGGTCTATAAAAAACAGGAAGCAAAAAGCCATCGTGCTTAATCATGATTATAAAATACTGCATTACCTTAACTTTTCTTACAGGTATGGCGACATACAAAATTTATTCTTTTACCCGGGCAAGGGACTTGTATTGCCCCGGGAAAAATCACCTACAGATTATGAAGATACTAAGTTTTATATTCTTAATTTTTAGCCTTGTAACCTGCAATTCCTGTAAAACAGAACAAGATGAAAAAAGCGAAGACTTTCTGAATTATATAAAGAGTTTTGGTGTGTGTCCGGCTGATAGTTGCATCTATTTTTTATTCCCTGGCAATCAGTGCAAGAATTGCTTTTATTTTGACGCAGCAAAGTTGCAGCCGGGGTTAAACGAACGATTGATTATATTTTCCGGATTTCCTGATAAACGTTTCAAAGGCTTTCGTAATTTTTATTACGACACTACTGATCGCATGTTGGATCTGGCTCTTATTGATTATGGCAGCCGTATACTAAGGCTGAAAAACGGAAAAGTAAAAAGCGTATTACCTTTGCGTGATTTTTACAGACAAATGGATAGCCTTGCACTAAGCTTACCCAATGAGGATGAATAATTGAGTGGAGTCAATTTCTGCTTTATAGCTGTTCGCATTTTAAATCATTCCAGTTCGTTCTATTTAATTTTACCAGGAGAATCAGGCATATTCAAAATTTTCCTAAGGGCCTTTCTATTCTTGTAATTAACTCACTCACCGGAATAGGTTTTATTAGCCCGGGGAACGGAATAAGGGCGCTACAGCTACATACCGGTCATTCTGCAAATAAATCGGAGGCAATGCCATCTGCCATTAATTTACCTGCAGTGCTTAGCACCAATGCCCCTTCCTTTAGGTTTAGCTGCCCCTTGTTAATGTACTTGCTTACTTTCTGAATAAACTGCTGATACTGAGGTTCACTTAGCAAAGGCCTGATTTTTTGTTCTTCTATGCCCCAGATGGTTCTTAATCCGGTTAGTATATATTCGTTGGCTTTTTGTGTATTGGTCAGTGTTTCTGTTTCGGAAAAAGTAGTATGTTCTGTAATGGATTTAATGTATAAGTGGTTGTTGGCGATGTTCCATTGTCTTGACTTTCCATTATAAGAATGAGCGGCAGGGCCTAAGCCTAAGTAATGATCGCCCTTCCAGTAACTGCTGTTGTGTTGTGAAAAGAAACCTTGTTTGCCAAAGTTGGAAATTTCGTATTGAATAAATTGGTTGCTGGCACATATTTCGGTTAACATGCGGAAGAATCTGGCACTGTTTTCATCGTCTATAACCTGCTCCTGTTTTTTCTTTACCAGATGCCCCAGCATGGTTTTATCTTCTACAGTGAGGTTGTAGGCAGAGAGGTGCTGCACGTTTAACTCAATGGCGCGCTGTAAATTTTTTTCCCATACCTGTTCTGTTTGGTAGCGCGAACCATAAATTAAGTCTATGCTTATGTTTGAAAAGCCGGTGTCCTGTGCCAGTTTCACAGCTGCTGTATTCTGTTGTGCCTGGTGGCTCCTGTTCATCCAGCTCAATTCTTCTTCTACAAAGGTTTGTAATCCTATGCTTAACCTGTTTATTCCTAAACTCAACAGCATTTTCAGGTAGGTGCTATTCAGGTCGTCGGGGTTGCATTCAAAAGTTAGCTCTGCTTCCGGACTCACTTCATGTAACTGATAAACTTTGTTGAGCAAACTGCTTAATTCTTTTTCAGTGAGTACGCTGGGTGTTCCTCCTCCAAAATAAATGGTGGAAACAGTAGATTTGTTCAGGTAAAATGCCCGCAAATCATGTTCTGCATTAATGGCGTTAATTAATATAGGCTTGGTATTTAATGAGGTAGAAAAATGAAAGTCGCAGTAAATACAGGCTTTACGGCAATAAGGAATATGAAAGTAAATACCTGGCATAGCATTTTTTAATTCAGTCTGTTGTTAATCGTTTTATGGGTATGGAATGTCCGTTAAGGTGACTGATGGTAAATAGGTAATCGTCGAATTTCCCAGGTAAAGTAGAGGCGGAAAGCGCACCTAATAGCCCTCCACCCAGAACTGCTAAAAGCACTTCTTTGTCATTGTTCGAAGTCACAAAAGATGTTTTGCCGCTATAGACAAAATTACCTTCGGAGAATTTCATTTCATAAAAGCCTATGTTGGTGGCTTTGTATATTTTTCCGTTCGTGCAAACTGCATAGTAATTTTTAGGCTCCAGTCTTTTCTTCTTTCTTCTTTTCTTTCCATTTCTGTATTCTTCCATTTCAAATAAAAGCTCCCCCCGCTTATTCAATTTTAAAAACACAGTCCCGGTATCGGGGGTATTGTTTTTAAATTGCTCAAAGCTATTAAATACGCCTGGTTTAATTTCCACATGGTATGCTGGTATCTCCAGTTTTTCAAGACTGTCGAGTAATAGTAATTGGTTGTACGTATAATTTTTTAACGCCTTTTGTATACTATTCTGTTCTTTAAAGGAATACTCTGCAATGTCATTGAGTTTTTCACTAACTATGCCTAATGTTTTTTTGGTTGCATCAATAAATCTATAGAGGGTGTAAACACTATCTATTTCCATGAATGGGCTATACAGCTTTTCCATGTTTTTTTTGCGAAATAACCTCATCGTTATTTTTACCCTCCCTTCTGTGCTCTGACTTTTTTCCATGACGTATAGTTCTTCTAAAAGAATCATTAAATCCAAAGCGGCTAAAGAGCTGTCCTTTGCAATAAATAGTTTTGCTATACTGTCAGATAATACTCCTTTAAAAACAACCGGGGTTACTTTACTGGAAGCGCCTGTTTGCACATAACCCAATAAAGCCCCAGGCCTTTTGTCAATTACTTTTACGGTTTTATAGGGTGAATAAGGTTTGTGCTTTTTTTCTTTTAAGGTAAGTAGTACTTCTTGCGCTGTTATGAGCTTGCCCAACAACAATAGCAAAAGGAAAATGTATCGTAACTTAACTAACATAACGCTAAATAGTGGTAAAGTTGAACAAAAGATTAACTCTCCCTTTTTAACAAAGAGTTGGCAAACTCCAGCAACTGCTTCTTTTTTTGTTCGGGGCAAGTGAGTTGCTGCAGGTTTTGTTCTGCTAACCGGTAATATTCCTGCATCAGTTCGTTGGTGCTTTCCTGCACCTTGAGCTCATGAAACAATTGGGTTACTGCCTGTATCTTTTCTTCGTTTCTGTTGTTTTCACCCAGCCAGAAATGAAGCTGCTGCTTTTGTTGTGCATTTGCTTTTTCCATAGCTTTCAGGAGTAAGTAGGTTTTTTTGTTGGACAGAATATCGCCCCCGGGTTGCTTACCGAATTTTTCATTGTCTCCAAACACATCCAACAAGTCATCCTGCAACTGAAAAGCAATTCCAATATTTTTTCCAAATTCATAAAGGTTCAATAGCTCCTGTTCCGGAGCTCCACCAATAAGTGCCCCCATTTTCAAACTACCACCTAACAGAACAGCCGTTTTTAGGCTAATCATGGTTATATACTCGCTTGTATTTACAGCTGTGCGGGTTTCAAAATCCATGTCCATTTGCTGGCCTTCACATACCTGAATAGCAGTTTGGTTAAAGGTTTCCAGGAGTGGGAGAAGTTGAACAGGTTTACACAAGGCTAATTGTTCGTAGGCTTTTACCAGCATTGCGTCTCCACTTAAAATGGCAATGTTGGAGTTCCATTTTTCATGAACGGTTTGTTGGCCTCTTCTTAAGGGAGCCTTATCCATAATATCATCATGGATCAACGAAAAGTTATGAAACAGCTCTACGGCAAGAGCAGCGGGTATGGCATCAGACACTGAAGGCTGATAGAGGTCGTTGGCAATTAATACCAGCAAGGGCCTTAGCCTTTTTCCACCCAAAGATAACAGGTATTGCTGAGGTGAATAAAGCAGACGGGGCTCCAGATCAAGTCTCTGAGCATATTCCAGTAAAGCCTTCTGAAGAACATGGCTTAGTTCAGCATACGGAACATTGTCTTTTTTTATTTTTGCGGTGTTATCCTTCATCCACTTTGCGACTTATTTATTCCGAGTCAGCTTTAGCAGGTAGCTTCCATAACCACTTTTTACCAAAGGCTGAGCCAGTTGCTCGAGTTGTTCTTTAGTAATGTATCCCATATTAAAGGCTACTTCTTCTATACAACCAATTTTAAGGCCCTGTCTTTCTTCTATTACCTGAACAAACTGACCAGCCTGCATGAGGGAGGCAAAGGTTCCGGTATCCAGCCAGGCTGTTCCCCGGTCGAGTATACTCACTTTTAATTTTCCTCTTTTCAGGTATTCTTTGTTCACATCTGTAATTTCATATTCCCCTCTGGGGCTGGGTTTAAGGTTTTTGGCAATAGACACTACTTCATTGTCATAAAAATACAATCCTGGTACAGCATAATTAGATTTTGGTTGCGCAGGTTTTTCTTCGATAGAAAGTGCTTTGTTGTTTTTATCAAACTCTACTACACCATAGCGTTCCGGATCATATACATGGTAGGCAAATACCACTCCGCCATCTGGATTGTTAATGCTTTGCAGCATACGCCCCATACCAACTCCATAAAAAATATTATCGCCTAAAATAAGGGCTACTTTATCGTTACCAATAAATTTTTCTCCAATAACAAATGCCTGAGCCAGTCCGTTAGGAACTTCCTGAACAGCATAAGAAAATTTGCAACCTAAAGCACTTCCATCACCAAGCAGCCGCTCGAAATTTGGCAAATCATGTGGGGTGGAAATAATTAACACTTCTTTAATGCCAGCCATCAGTAGTACTGACAGTGGGTAATAAATCATAGGCTTATCATAAACAGGCATCATTTGTTTACTCATGGCTAAGGTAAGCGGATGCAAACGGGTGCCGGAGCCGCCGGCTAAAATTATTCCTTTCATTTGTTTAACTCTGTTTTTTGGTTTATATATGTAGTCATTTTTTTACAGCTATTCTTTTCCTATACTTTCTGCATCAATAATTGAATCTGAATGCATAGCTTTTTTAAGCATTCTTTGTTCTAGGGAAAGCAGGAAGGAAGGCAATAAAATTAAATTGGCGCAATAGGCTACCAAAAGAGTAAACGATAATAATATACCTAAGGCCTGAGTGCCTCCAAATCCGGAAAGTGAAAACATACCAAAGCCAAAAAACAATACCAGCGCGGTGTATATCATGCTTACTCCGGTTTCGCTGATAGTCAGTGAGACGGCAGCTTTCATGCTTAATTTGTTTTTAAGCAGCTCATGCCTGTATTTAGTTAGAAAATAAAGGGTACCATCGGAGGAGATGCCGAAAGCGATGCTAAATACAAGGATGGTGCTGGATTTGAGTGGTATACCCAGAAAACCCATCAGGCCCGCTGTTATGAGCAGTGCAACCAAACTGGGAATGGTAGAAATAAGTATCATGCGCCAGGAGGTAAACAAGGTAAGCATGAGCGTAGCTATGAGAATGATGGCTAAAACTACACTTTCCATCAGGTTGGTGATTAAGAAATCATTCCCTTTTAGAAACATGATGCTGTTTCCGGTAAGCCTGAAATCATAACGCAAAGCTTCACTTACCCAGGTATTGCTTTCATGATCAAAATTAAAAATACTGTCAATGCGGGGTCTTAATTCCTGTTGCAGTTCTTTTATTCGTACAGAGCCTACATCCTTCATTTGCGCGCTAATGCGGGTATAACGCTGGGTGCTGTCTATGAATGAGCTGAGTTGTGTTTTTCTTCCTTTATCGAAGGAAATATAGTCTGCCATTTTTTTAAGCTCAGTAACGGAGGGTATTTTGTAATATTTTTCTTCTCCGTTTCTAAAGGCTTGATAAAAGAACTTAACGCCTTCAGCTACCGAAACCGGTTTAGAAAATTCAGGATAAGAGGCAAGCAGTTGTTGCACCCTGTTTATTTTGTACAAGGCACGGGCATTGTTGCTGAATACGCCTTTTTCTTTTTTGGTGTCTAAGGTTATTTCAAAAGGCAATACTCCTCCGAAGTTTTTTTCGAAATAATGTAAATCGGTTAGCACAGGGTCTTTCACTGGTAAATCGTCTACCACATAGCCAATGGATTTAATACGACTTACCCCAAAGGCAGATACCATTACGGCAGCCACTAATATAACATAAACGAGCTTACGGTGTTTTTGTGTCCAGGTGTCTACCCGATGTAAAATTTTGCGCAGACTTTTTCCTTCCAGGTGTTTCAGGTGTAATACGGAAGGGTTGGGTAAAAAGCTAAAAAAGATGGGGATCAGAAATAAGGATATTAAATAGGTTGCCATCACGTTGAGGGATGCTACTAAACCGAACTCGAAAAAGAGTTTATTTTCTATGGCACAAAAAACTGCAAAGCCAATAGCAGTAGTAAAATTGGCAAAAAACAACGAAACACTGATGCGTTCAACCGCAGTATGCAAAGCCTTTATTTTATTCTTGTGCCGGGCAAATTCGGTTTGGTATTTATTGAGCAGGAGTATGCAGTTGGGAACACCAATAACTATGATTAGCGGGGGGATTAAACCCATAAGCACCGAGAGCTTGTAGCCCATGAGCACAATAGAGCCAACCGACCAGATAACACCAAAAATAACCACAATCAACGAAAAAATAACGGGATACAGTGTTCTGAAAAAAAAGAACAACAGTAGTCCGGTTACCAGAATGGAGATTACAAGAAAGAAAACAGTTTCGTGTTGTATTTTGCGGGCTACATTGGTTCGCACGTATGGGAGCCCTGAATAATGAAGGACTAATCCTGTGCGTTTACTAAAGTTTGTTCCTTTGGCTGTTATGGAATCGGTAATATCCAGGCGCTTTTTAGTATTCAGTTCCTTATTGTTAAAGGTAACTGCCATGAGGGTTGAGTTGGTGCGGGAATTATGTATAATACCCTCATAAAATTTTAAGCGCTCTATTTCATGAAATAATGAATCTAAGCTGGCCTGATCGCCGGGTTTGTGGGTGAATAATCTTTTAAACTGAAACTGCTCTAAGCTGTCGTTGAGTATAAGGTCATTGAGTTTAGCAACAGAGACCACTTCCTGTATACCCTGAACTTTTCTGATTTCTTCTCCCAAATCGTACCAGGCATTAAAATTGGCAAGAGTGCTTATACCTGATTTATCAACGCCTATAACAAGTATATTTCCATCTAACCCGAATTTACTTTTGAAAAATTCGTAATCAATGCTGGCGCTGTCATCATCAGGAAGTAATTTGGCAAAATGATAGGTTATCTCAACTTCCCTGGCCCGGTACCCCATAAAAGCAGTTATACCTACCAATAATAGTAGTATAGGCCAACGGAATCTGAGGGTTAAACGCGCTACAAAGCTCCACATACATTTATGCCATTAAGGCGGTGAAATTACAAGAAAAGCCAGAGAAAGCCAAGTTTTAGCCAAGATTCACCACAGGTTAACTCATTCTTTAAAACATACCAGGAAGCAGGCCACTGGCAGCATTTTTCATTTCCTGTTCATTTATTTCATCGGCTTTGCTGATAGCCCGGTTAATGGCAACGGTAAGCTGTTCTTCGAGCTCCTCTTTATTACCATGTTGCAAAGCAGCGGCAATGTAAAGAGATGTTATTTTTCGGTTACCATTGATGCTTATTTTAATGTCTCCTCCGGCAGCCTCTACCATACAGGTTGTTTCTTCGAGCTTAGCCTTTGCTTCATCGGCTTTCTGCTTCATCTCCTGCAGTTTGCCCATCATGTCCCCTAATTTTCCGAACATTGGTTTTGTGTTTTAAATGAAACTAATAGCCGCAAAGTTAAGGGAAAGCACTTATTCTCCAAGTTCCCTTTACCAGGAACTTATGAGGCTGATAATTCCCTGGATCTTTTCCGTGCATTCATCAGTCCAGCTAAAATTAGCTTATCCAGTTCACCTTCTTTAAAGGTGCTCAGTGCCGCTTCGGTGGTGCCGCCCCTGGAAGCTACTGTTTTAATGAGTTCGTCTAACGGTTTGTCTGAACTATTCATGAGGTGGTAGGCTCCCAGCATGGTTTGTTTTACCAGTAAGGAGGCAATAGTTGGTGGAATTTCCATTTCAACGGCAGCCTCGGTAAGGGTTTTTACAAAATAAAAGAAATAGGCAGGTCCGCTGCCGCTGATGGCGGTTATAGCGTTTAAGTGATCTTCTTCCTGCACCTGAACATACCTTCCGGTGGTGGCCATTAAGTTCTCCGCTTTTTGCAACAGGTCTGCTTCCACTTCTTCAGAAGCCATATACCCGGTTATACCCATGCCCAGCTCAATAGGAGAGTTGGGCATGGCCCTGATTATTCTGGAATGTCCCAGGCTCTGTTTCAGTTTCTCTATCTTTACCCCGGCCATGATAGAAAGCACCAGTGTTTGAGGGTTAATTCTCTTTTTTATTTCCTGAGCCACTTCTTTAAAATCCTGTGGCTTTACAGCAATGATTAATATATCACTTTTTCCAAAAGAAGGGTGTGAGTAGTCTATTAATGTTCCGGTATGTTGTTGAAGGATGGCTGTTCTTCTCGACTCATTTTTCTCAATGAGAAAAAGTTCATGGGCTTTTACTACCTGGTATTTTAAAAAGGCCTGCGCGTAAATAAAGCCTATATTGCCGCAGCCTACTATAGAAACGATCATGTTATAAGAAATTAAATTACTTTTGAAAAATATTTTGTGGAATGCGACCCTGAAGAGGGTCAAAAGATGAGGCTACCCCAAACGGGGGATAACAACCGGAGTTACAAAGGGAGTATGTAAAAATGTACTCATCAGCTGCAAATGTATAAAATTTTTAATACCCAACAGAAAATTATCGCATGAAGGATATACAAAATAAATCAGATGTTACTTTACTCATTACAACGTTTTATGGGCGGGTAATGAAGGATGAGTTGTTGGCTCCTCATTTTGAAGGAATAAATTTTGACCACCATATTCCAAGAATTGTAGATTTCTGGAGTTTTATTTTGCTGGATGAGAGCGGATTTACGGGAAATGTTTTTGACCGGCACGTACACCTGAATATTGATGAAAGACATTTTAAACAGTGGCTTCACCATTTCCATGAAACTACTGATGCTTTGTTTTCAGGTGAAAAAGCAGAACTGGCTAAACAAAGGGCAGATGTTTTAGGTTTTACCTTTCAGTCTAAATTAGAAAATCTGCGAAAAAATAAATAGCCCCGCCAAAAATCAGGGCCCATACTTCTGGCGGAACTATTGATAGGAAACAATGTTTACATGGCTTTTACAAGGAAAGAGTTGAATTCGTGACGCAGGTCTACAAAGATTTTCTCGAAGGTGCGTATTTGCTCTCTCTCTTCGCGGTTAAAATCTATTGAACCCTGTGTAGCTTTTTCAGGATCGGCTGCTGAATGAATCAGGAGCTGCCTTTCTTCCCTGTTTATTTCATGTTTGAGGTTCTGGATTTTATTTTTGTGAATGAGGAACTGATTTTGAAAATGCTCTACCTCTTGCATAACGGATTTTCCGGTGTTTTTAGTGGCTATTTCATCTAACCTGTTTTGAAATATTTTAAGTTCATCTTTATAAAACTCCAGTTTATTAATCCACTCCTGGTGTTCATGATGTAAATGAGAAACTGCCTTTTTGGTTTTCATAATTGTTAATTTGAGGTGTTATTTAGAATGATTGGCCTGATAAAAGGCTAACCTTAATTTCTTACCCAAAGGAACAACAGAGTGCTTTGGTCTTAGCTGATAAAAATCAGTTTGCGCGTTGATTTTATTCATGCTATAAATAAGGGCTTCTCTACAACTTTGTTACATAACAAAATACTGCATGAATCAGGAAATGAACATAGAAAAAATAATACAGAATGATCTACCC
>JACCDP010756126.1_pt1 | contig 18711 bp, 16 predicted proteins | sample 7445841 | NCBI WGS metagenome assembly JACCDP01 (sample SAMN15323441, study PRJNA562643) | freshwater metagenome | isolation source: river surface water | place: USA:Blue River Watershed | collected 2017-08-17
ACACCAGAAAGTCCACTCGTTCCAGAACTACCATTCGTACCACTAGAACCAGAACTTCCTGAGGTACCATTCGTACCGCTAGAACCAGAACTACCTGAAGTCCCATTTGTACCACTAGAACCTGAAGTTCCTGAAGTTCCTGAAGTACCATTAGTCCCACTTGAACCTGAAGTTCCGTCTGTACCATTAGTCCCACTTGAACCTGAAGTTCCGTCTGTGCCTGAAGTCCCATCCGTACCACTTGAGCCAGATGTTCCGTTAGTTCCACTTGAACCTGAAGTCCCATTCGTACCACTAGAACCAGAACTTCCTGAAGTCCCATTAGTACCACTTGAGCCGGATGTACCATCAGTTCCAGAGCTCCCGTTTGTCCCACTTGAACCAGAACTACCTGATGTACCACTTGAACCTGAAGTTCCGTCTGTACCACTTGAACCTGAAGTTCCGTCTGTGCCGCTAGAACCGCTAGAACCACTTGTACCGTCTGTTCCCGATGTCCCATCTGTACCGCTAGAACCTGAAGTTCCGTCCGTTCCTGAAGTACCATTAGTTCCAGAAGAACCTGAGGTTCCATCCGTTCCATTTGTACCAGATGACCCACTAGACCCAGAAGTACCGCTAGAACCTGAACTACCTGACGTACCGCTAGAACCTGAAGTTCCGTCTGTACCACTTGAACCTGAGGTTCCATCAGTACCACTTGAACCTGAGGTTCCATCAGTACCACTTGAACCTGATGAACCTGAAGTACCACTAGTTCCAGAACTACCTGATGTTCCATCGGTCCCTGACGACCCGTCTGTTCCACTTGTACCATCAGTACCACTTGTACCATCAGTACCACTTGTACCATCAGTACCACTTGTCCCGTTTGTACCTGAAGAGCCACTTGTTCCATCTGTTCCGCTCGTTCCATCTGTTCCGCTCGTTCCGTCTGTACCCGATGTACCATCCGTACCACTTGAGCCTGACGAACCAGAAGTTCCACTTGAGCCTGACGAACCAGAACTACCTGACGTACCGCTAGTCCCATCAGTTCCATTTGTTCCGCTCGTTCCATTTGTTCCGCTCGTTCCATTTGTTCCACTAGTACCGTCAGTTCCACTAGTACCGTCAGTTCCGCTAGTTCCAGAAGAACCGCTACTTCCACTAGTACCACTTGTTCCTGAACTACCACTAGAACCTGAAGAACCACTAGTTCCATTTGTACCACTAGTTCCGTTAGTCCCCGATGAACCGTTCGTTCCACTAGACCCATTAGTACCCGATGAACCGTTCGTTCCTGAACTACCACTAGAACCTGATGTGCCGTTTGATGTTGTTAAACCTGTAATTGCGACGTTATTCCCGTCGTTTAAATATAATGTTAAAGTACTTGTACCCGAAACGTAAGTACCACCTGTAACGTAATAATCAGTTATTCCTGTAACGGTAAAAGTACCTCCAGTACTATTTGTAAATGTTTCAACACCTGTAGATTTATTATATGTTCCTCCTGTAACGTATACATCTGAAAATGATACACCTGTTAATAGGTAATCTTGTAAATCAGACATATAAGTATGTACCGTATCACCCGTTACTGCTGAGTAATAGGTAACAAGGGGGACTAAATCTGCTGATGTAATACCTGACTTGGGTAAATATGGTAATTCCGATATCCTCTTATCTGCCATTAAAACATTTTTTTAATAAATATTGATTGAGTTAGAAAGTGAAAAATTTAATTAACAGCAAAACTCACTTTCAACAAAAGAATCTAAAACAGTGACAAAGATTCTTTCTCTGAGTGGTAATATTATGGTTCCTTGTTCGTTGGTAACCTTGAACTCAACCTCATATCTTGATACATTTGCAGTATTTCTTTTTGTGAACTGATATGTTATTGTATAGTTTGTCGAATCATAAACGCAAGCTCCGTTTGTAATTTTATATATTCCTGTATCAACATCTTTCATTGATAAAGTAATTGTTGCACCCGTAAACGAAGTTTTTTTATAGTTATAATCTAATTTTCCGTCTTTAAAAAGATTGATTTCTAATTCGGGTAATGTCGCCTTTTTTCTTATATAAAATTCCATATAAATAAATACCCTATAAAAAAGAAAAGGTGTCCAAACGGACACCTCTCTTAGATACGTGAACACCCCCTTTTCTTTGAAAAGTTTATGAATAAAGAGTTCTACCTCTTGATTCCTATTTTAAGCCGTTGGATTTAATCCACCACTAACGGCATTTTGGACTTGTTTTAACTTCTCGTCCATTTTAGTGGTGATGTCTTTGATTGCAGGTTCAATAAGTTTTGCAACTTCTTGTTTGAATTTATTTTCATCCACACTTGCAATCATAATACCTGATAAACCTTCTGTTCCAAATTGTGTTTTATAATTTTCTAAAGCCTTTGTTGCTATTTCATTACTCAACTCATCGACTCTATTTTCTTTAATTGCTCTTTCAATCATATCCTCAGATAACTCATTAAATGCCGAAAGAATCATTTCGTGTTCTTCTTGTTTGTTTTTAACTTGGTCTGCAATTCTTTGACCTAAACGAGTTTTAATGTCTGATAATACATTCGTCTCATCATTCCCATAAAGACCTTTCATAACGTCTAAAAATGATTCCCTAACCAATTCTTTGTTGTATCCAAAGTTGATTAAGTTATATCTTTCGTTTCTTAAAACTCTTTTTGTTTCCGTTAAGTTTTTTTTATTTACGCCTCTTAAAGAAAATTTAAATCTTTCTTCTATTAAAGTTTTTTCACTTTTGTTTTCAACCGATTCTGAAACAACTTTTCTAATTGTATTTTTTAGTGACATTGTTTTACTTTCTCCATAAATACTTCTGATTTCGTCTTTAGTAAAAGTAAGTTGAAAAAAAGACAAATCATTTCTAACGTTTATTAATCTATTGATTATTTTTTTAAATCTATCGGGATAGGATGATTTAAATTTGATGTAACAATTTTTAACATCGTTTGCATTTTCTTTAACCTTTTCAATACCACCCAATTCTTCAATTGTAATTTTATCATCATCAAAAGCAATCATATTTTCTAGGTGTGACCTTGTTAATCTTCTACATGCTCTTTCATCTAATACTTTTGGTGGTTTTGATGGTTTAATAACTATTTTGTCTAAATCTATATAGTTATTATTATTTTTCTTCGTTGATACATTTAAACTACCTTTTTTAGGTTCGTAACCATCATTTTCAACTTGGTAATATATTTTGTAAGTATCTTCAAAATCACCGTCTTCTAATTTTTCTCTTTTAATTTCACCATTAAGGGGAGATTCTCCTTGAGCCATTAATTTTGAAAGTTGCTTATCTGAGAATACTTTTACTAACGCGGTTTTGATTTCTTCTTTATTTTCCTTATCTCTAACTCTTAATTGATAATTTATTAAAGTATTAATTTTTATTTTAACAATATTAGTATCCTTCGTATTAATTATAACGTCACCTTCTTCATTTTTTACAAAATATCTTGTAGGTGTTTCCTTTCCGTTTTCATCTTTAATTCTACCATTAAAAATACATAAGTCAAAAGGTACAGTGTTACTAATATTGTTGTATGATGCTTTAATCGAGACTGTGACCTTTTTTTCACATTGTTTTTGTCCTTTTTCTATTTTAAATCCAGGATTTTCTTCACTTATCTCAATAAAATTTAATATACCATTATCATCCGTAATATTTTTAGAAATAATTAGAGGTTCATTATTAGAATCAAAAACTTCAATTTTAGAGGGACCCAATGGTTTACCGTCTGAATCAAAAACAGAAACATCTAAAAACGTTCTTTCTTTATAATCACGTGCAACAGTCACTTCTTTAGTAGATTGTGTGTCCCTAAAAAATAATTTTACATCATAAACTTTAGGTTCAGTTAATTTAATATCATCCTCAAAATCATCAAAACCCTCAACTTTATTTGTTATTTTATATTGATAATCCCCTAGTGGTATATTTTCAATAATAAAAAACCCATTTTCATCTGTTGTTGCACCTTTAATTAATTTTTCGTTTTGAAATAATTTTACTTGTGAATTTGGTACGGGATTTAACTTATGTCTTACATAACCTTGGAGTGTTGCGAATCCATCTTCTTCATTCAATAAATGATGAAGACTAGATATTTGTCTTTTTTCGGTTTCAGTAAGGATTAATTTTCTTAACATTATTAAAAGTTTCTTACACCAAGTTTACCTAAAAACTTTTTATCACACTTATCTAAAATATGGTCTATAACTTTTTGTTGTTTTTCGTTTAAATTTGCTTTGTCAGACGCTACATATAAACTTCTACAAAAACCTCTTTTAATAAATATTTGAGATGAGTTATTGACAATAGCATCAAATGTATCGTCATTAGAATCTAATTTATAGATTTCAATCTTGTCGTTAAAGATTGTATTGATTGAACTTTTTTCTACAAACTTTTCTAAAAAAGAAGGCATTGTTTCAGTAGTCCAACCTTTACCTAACTTTTCTCTAAGTTTTTCTCTTACTCTTGTAGGTAAATCATTTAGTCCTTCTTTTTCATTTTTTTTAAGAAGTTCTACCGCTGTTTGTTCTTTTTTTTTTAACTCCTCGGAACCACTAATGTCCTTTTTTTTTTCTTTGTCTTCAGGTTCTTTTTTTTCTAAATCCATATTAGCCAATTGTGATTGTGTATAATCACCTTTAACTAAAAACCAGTTTCCATTTGCCGGTCTTGCTACTGAGAATATTTCCATTTCACCTCTTGACTCATTTAAAGACCTTAAAACTAATGCTAATCCTCTTGGCGTTGCAGACTCATTGATATCAGCCAAACCTTTCGTATACATTATTTTTACCACATCATCGTGAGTGTCAACAACCGCCCTTACGAACGCATCATCTTCATCATATTTTTTTCTGTAATGGTTAATTCGGTCCATCACATCCTCCATACTTAATTTAACTTCTTTATATTGTCCTGGATTATTTTTATCCTCACTTTTAAATGTGAAAGTTTCTTTCCAATGTTTGAAGTTATCTTCTCCGAATTTTTTGCCGTTATTTTCCATATTAATTTAAATATTTTCCAATGTTATTTGTTGAGCTCCATTGATTTGTTTTTACAGGCTCTAATTTTTCTACAGTCGTGAAACCAGGTTGGTTATCTATACCTTTACTTTGGTAATCAGAAATGTTGCTTCTATTATATTCAATCAATCTAACATAATCGTCACATATTGGAATTTCTGCCGATTTAGTTTCTCCTCCAACATCAATTGGTATTACGTCGTATCTTAAACTAGTTCTACATACACAAGGATAACCTTTATATTTCTCCAATTCAGAATAAGATTTTTTAATAGCGTCTAAGTTTGTTGTGTCAAGTACTGTCTCACCAACATGCACCATCTTCATAAAAAATCTTTCTAAAACTTTTGTTTTAACTGATGAATCTACTTTATAACTATCAGTTATACCCATTTCAAATCCTCTATACCAAACATTTGCGTTTGATGCCTTTCTTTGTTCTTCAGGCGTAAACGTATAATACAAATTTTGGTATCTATTAATTTCTTCTCGTACTTCTTTTTTAGTATTTTGTTCAGCCTTTTCCGCTTCTTTTTTAATATATTCGGCAACTTCAGTACCGCTTGGTAATGCTTCAGACATTGATTGTAATTCCCTCACAAACGAATAAAGATTAAAATCAATTAAACCAAAATCTGCGTTTTGTTTCTCAATATACTCTCTACCTGATATTTTATTAGTTTTCATTTCACTACTAAAATCTAAATCCGGCATAACTTCTGAAAAGATTTTTGTTATATTAAATGTCTTATATTTTTCCATTTCAGAATCCCAAGACGCCCAAGCTTCCTCTTTCAACTCTTCTTCAGTTCTCCCACCACTCCAAAAGGTTTTAATAACTAAATATTTGGTCCACGCACCAACGGCACCAAATACTATTGTTGATATCGCTTTAGCGGCCGATAATCGACATAAAACATATAAAGAACTTTTTAAATTTATTCCATATTTTGCAATAGGCTTCAAATAATATCTTACATTAAGAGGTAAACCTAAAGTAAATTCACGTAAGAATACACCCCCAACACCTTTCCAAAAACTAGCAGTATTAACACCAGCGGCAGCCTCCGACCAATTTTTTAATATGTTTTTTATAAACTTGGTGTCAGTATTAATTATTAATTTTGCGGAATTATCAAATTGAGTGTTTAATTGATATCCAGTTGCCTTACCTACGCTCTCTAAATCATACCTTAAACTTAAAAGACCCTCAAACGCATTTAAATCGTCGGTAGGTACTTTTTCATTTTTTATGGTTGCAGAATACTTTGTTAATATATCATCTAATATTTTTTTAACTTCACTTTCAGTTAAATTACCAAGCTCCTTTTCTTGTTTTAAAATACCTACTATTTCTTTCCATATTGTTTGGATTTCAGCATAACCACTTTCAGATGTACCACCGCCAATTATTTCTCTAATAACATTTTTATAATTTTTTTCAGCAGCATCCCCAAATTTAAAAAACTTACCATTTAATTGCTCTATTAAATTCGCAGTATCGGTGGTATAGTTTGAAAATTCTTTAATTAATTCTCCAGATTCGATATCTTTCATTTTAATAGACAACTCCTTTAACTTAGTGATATTTTCAACTAATTGGGTTCTTAATGACACAAACCTTCTACTATTAACAATAAATCTTATGATTGAATTCGTTAATAACCCTAAATGGTCTGCACCTACTTTTAGAAGTGATTTTTGTACTTCGTTCATATTTGCAACGTTATACGTTTTTCCTTTCCAAAAAATAGTATCTGAAGTTAATTTTCTACTTAAATCAATACTTTCTTTTACTGAAGTAAGTCCTGTTTTTTGTTTGTTTAATATCTGTTTAAGCTTATTAAGTTCTTCTATATATCTACTGTATTTGGTATATTGAGCATATTCCGGAGTTCCTTTCTTTGGTGTTGGTCCCAAATCAGTTCGGTATGAAGTAATTTCAGTTATCGCATCATCAACTTCTTTATTAATACGGTCTATTTCATCTATGTTATTTTTTAAATTATCAACATCACCAGCAAGTCCATCACTTATATTTTTTGAAGTTGTGTAAAACTCCTCATACGGACTATTATTAATATTACCATCTAAACCCTCTAATGAGGTTTTAAATTTCTCCAACATAGAATTAGTTTCTTGTTGGATTTTACCGATAATTTTATTTTGTAATCCTTTTCTTAATTCACCTAAAACTCCTGTGTGTGTAAAATATCTTTCTATTAGAATTTTAGCATCATCGGTAGTTTCTTTAAAAATTCCTTTATTTGCTTCCGCAAAATTACTTGCAGCCTTGATTAACGAATCTAAATCTGTTATTCCTCGTTTTTGTAATTGCTCAGATAACTCATTTAAATTTTTTGATAAACCCTCAATGTATTCACCTTCTAAATCTTTAATTAAAGGTTTTAAAACAGGTATATGTTCAAATATTTCTTTTAACCCCCCTGTTGGTACTATTGCCTCAGATAATACAAAATTATTATTTTTGTTTTCAAGCCTCATTAAACGAAACATTTCATTTACCTCACTTAATAAATTATTTTCAAAATATTCTGTATTTGATTTTTTGTGTAAACCAAGTATTCTATTTTTTTCAGACTCGTTAAGATTTATTTTCATTTTTGTTTTTTTAATAAATATATTTAACACTCAAATAAATTAAATTCTTTATCACCAACCCTAAAGTTACCTTCGGGCCAGTATAACCATATTTCATTACCAATAGATAAGTTTAGTGTTGAACCATTATTATGTTTTATTGTAATAGGTTTTTTAACTTTGAAATTTAAAGTCCATTCAGTATCTGAATACGGCCAACCATCAATATAATCAAAATTAGTAACTAAACAAGGGTATTTTTGTGTAGTCTGTTTAAGTTGGTTAATCATCGGGTCGTTATCGTACTTTGAGAAGTATTCCAATGATTGTAGGTCTATATTTTTTGGGTCGAAGAATTGGTATACCTCATCTTCAGATTTTTTACTTTTTAAATTACTATTCAACTCATTAAAAGATTCTAAAATTTTTGTTAGTTTTTCATCAGTTAACTTATTATTTTTTTCCCATACTTTAATATTTTTTTGTAACTCATCCATTTTCTTTTGAGCAACTAAATCAATAAAAAATGTACTATTTTCATCATTATCTTTTGATAATGAAAAAATTAATTCTGCACCGTCATTTTCAGGAACACTACCAATATAAGACCCTATAATATTGTTAGTATTAGAAAGTTCTAAATCTTTTTGGTTTGATTTAATAAATTTATTATCTATTTGATTAATATTTTTTTGGGCATCTAGTAAAATTTCGTCTGTAGGTCTGTTATCTTTTTTAACTTCTTTTAATTTATTAATAATTAAATACCATTTTGTTACATCCACAAAATAAACCGAAGCAGCAACCAAAGTCTTCAAAGTTTCACCCCATTTAGAACCACTTATAAATTGTTTAAATTTAGTTGGGAATTGTTTATTTTTAGCTCCGTTTTCCATTGCGTCTTTAATCGATTGTTTTAACGCTTCGGCACCTTCTTTTTCACTTAATAATTTCATCCCTTCAGACATCATAATCTTTTCTTCCGCAGTTAACTCTTCAGTTATAAATTTATAAATCACTTCTTGGGATGTGTATTGGTTAAAACCTTTATTTAAAACTTTTGTCGCCAATTGTTGAGCAGCCTCCTCACTGTAAGAACCTTTTATCCATTTACCTAAACGACCGTATGTTGAAACGAAAGGGAAAAAGCAAAACGCAATTCCTAATACGAAACCAAAATCATTACCAAAAGATTTATCAATAAATGCCGCAGGTAAATTAACTGCAGTTTCTAATAAAAATAATGCTAAAACTTCACTTCTTACCACTGAAAAACTACCCGATGTGGTTAACCATCCTAATACTTCAGCAGAAACACCAGGTAATAGTTTTGCAATGATACCAGCCTCAGCAAAAAGTAATTGTATTTGTGCAGATAATCCTGATGTCAAAGCCGCTAAAATAACAGAAGCAACTATTTGTATTACTACACCCCACTTTTCCCAAAATAACTGCCAACTACTTTTAAGAGATTCACCATACGCGCCAGGGTTAAAGGGAATTAATGAGTTTTCCGATACCCTTTTGAAGTATTCTCTATCTCCTCTTGTATAATTCACAGGTAATTCAAAAAACCAACCATTACCGTTTTCAGGATTTAAATTTTTTAAAGAAACCGTTATATTGTCGGTACTATCATCAGCACCTAAACTTAAAGACACTTCATTTTTTTGACTATTTAAAGATAAAAATAACGAATAAACTTCTCCCGTGTCGGTTTCAAATTTATAAACATTACCTGAAAATTTATTAAACCACGTGTTATTTGGTAAATAAAATTTAAGGTTTCCTTCAGGTGAATTATATGTCACATAATCCCCTAATTCATCGGTTTCTACACCATCGATAAAATCACTAGCATCTGTACCTGAACCTATCTCGTAAGTTTTCCAATTTTCAGGTATTTCTAATTCACCTAGTAATGATTGAGTTGGTGATTGGTATTTTTTTAAACTTACCTCACCGTGCCATGTGGACAATTCCTTTGCGACTGTAATGGCAGGTCCTAATGTAAAAAACGTTTTCCAAAAATCAAACCAACTTTGTTTTGATGCATCAGAATTAAAGTCACCTTCCCACATACTACCATATTTTTCATTTTGTTCATACAAAACTTTTTCTAACCCGATAGTCCTTTTCATTATTTTATCATTTGTAATTTAATAGAGAAATTAATTTTTTGTCCAAAATTCTCTTCTTTTTCTGTTGTTGGGGAACTCATGTCAATCTGCCACGGGTTTCCAGTACACTTTCCACCCTGACCTATATTCGGATAATAACCACTTATAAACCATTTATCAAAAGATAGAGGTTTACCGTTTTCAGTTGCTTTCCAACACGACGTAAATCTTTTTCTATTGTTGTCTGGTGTTGTTGCCTCAAAAGAGTGTATCCCCCCATCAACAAACTTATTATACCTCATTTGAATAAAAATTGCACAACATTCATCTAATGGTAGGTCTTTATAAAAAGCATTACAAGTTTTTTTAACGGTTTCAGATGCTGTCTCTAATATTTTTTCAGTTGTATTATAATATGTTTTAAGTTCTTCTTTATTGACCGTCCTAAGTATTTTAGGTTTTGAGCTCTTAGGTAATAATAGTAAATTCCCAGTGGCTGTTTTATAAAAATAAAAATCAGTACTATTTGTAATAACAGAATTTTGTTTTACATTTTCTTTTTCTTCTTTAAGAACTTTTTTTATAATATGTTTAATGTTATAACTCATTACACTTTATAATTTTTACCTGTTGGTCCCATCGTTCTTCCTGATGTCCATTTAGTCGCACCTATCGGGTTACCTTTACCTCTTGTAGTTTTATCTTCTCGTTTAGCACTTGTTACAGGATTTCCAGGTCCTCTAGTAACACCACTTTCCCAAGGAGTTATTGATGACCCAGTATCTGACGATGTGTCTGTTGACGTATCTGACGACGTGTCGGTAGTTTCCTCACCTTCTTCATTCAAATCAGATTCATCCAATTCTACCTCATCTTTAATTTCCATTAAAGATTTTATACGACTTATATTTTCAGTTAATTTTTTTTTCACGGTATAACTTTGAATTTTTTTGATACGTTAAATGCATTTCCTCTATTTTCGCTGTCAGCGTGTCCACCAGCGTTTTTATCAACAAAATAATTTATAGCGTCATCAACATTTGTAAAAGTAGGTAAAGATGAACCACTTTTTCCACCAGTAAAAAATGCAACAGCAGCCTTTGCTGCTACGTCCACATCATTTAATCTGTCAGGGTTTGAAACCAAATCTTCACCAATTTGATTACCTATACTTTTATAATTGCCCTTAAATGTGATTCCATTAAACCCTCTACCTCTATATTTGTACCCGTCTCCTTTATTATCATTACCAAAACGGTCACCATAAACCGCCTCAAAAAATGCCTCACAATCGGCCTTTAATTTATCTAATTCCTCATCATCGGACGGTACCCTTGAACCAAATATTTTTCGTATTCTACTATTATCAGTGTTAGTATAACATATTTCATTTTGTGGTTCAAAACCACTTTCTTTACCGATAACAGATAAAATACCAATTTGTGTATATGGGTTTGTAATACCGACACTATTCATATAATTTATCATTAATTGTGCGTTTGTTTCTGCTTCGCCACCTAAACCAACAATTTCTACATTACCATCCAAAAAGATATTCTTAGTTTTTTTAACTCCTAAATCACTTAAGTATTTACCTAAATCATCATCATCAAAACTTTTTACCTTTAAATCAAATAATAATTCCTCTAACGTATCTTGGTCTGCAATACCTGTTGGTTCTAAACCTTGCATTTCTTGGAATTGGTAAACCGCTTCTTCAGTGTCAGTATCATACTTACCTGTTATTTCTACGTCAGAATTTGGTAATACGAATCTTAAAGCCATTTGTATTTGTTCTATATCAGGTCTAAAACTATTTCTAACTCTTACATCATACCTATTTCCTGATTTTACAATTTCTTCAAACCTATCCAAAAATTCATAAATGGTATCAAAATCAGTAACGTCATCACCACTAATATCAACATTATCTTTATATATAAATGGTTCATCAACCGATAACGGATTTGATTTTTCACCAAAATTTGTAATATTTTGAAATAAGGAGTCAGACATTTGTTTTTTTAACATCATAATGTTACTATCAGATTTCCCTAAACCGTAGTCAATAGAAGGATAGTTCCCTAAAACAGTTAAACCATTTTGTTTAAAAATATTATAATAAGATAAAATATCTTCTTCTAAACTTTTAAAATCTTCAACCTCTTCCCCACCATAAAAATAATCCTCATCTACAATCGCCTTAATAATGTTAATTTCAGCGTTTGGGAATATATTGTCTAATGCTTCGATTAAAAACGGAATTACGTTTTTATCTTTAAACTTGTCATTGATACCTATTGAAACAAATACGTGGTCAACTTCTGGCATTCTATCTTGTTTTGATAAACGCATTAAAAGTTTATCAATCGTCATTTTATCATCCCTTAAATCAGGTGTATCAATAAAATCACTACTATTTAAAAAATCAGTTATCTGGTCACCAATAAGAGCAACCTTAACCTCATCATCATCAGACTCATTAATTTTAACAAGTCTTCTAAAATTTTTTATTTCACTTAAAATTGTTTTCATTTCATTTGACCTTTTGGTAATTTTTTAGGATAAACTATATAATATTCATTTAAAAATGATATTAAGGTATCTTCATTTTCTATAAATTCGGTATCGTCTTCAAAATCCCATTCGTCTTCATCTTCATCTATAAATGATTCAAATATATCATAAGATTTTTTGTTGTCGTAACCAAACTCTTCAAAAAAACTATATTCGATAATATCTTCTCTTACGATATCTTCATCGTCACCCAACAATTTAAATTCGACATTAATTATGTTTTGGTTTTTGTCAATATAATGAGATATTATTTCAACTACTTCCATTAATTATATTTTTGAAATCTTTTAAACATATCTAAAGACTCATTAATTTTTTCTTCTATTTGGTCTCTTTTCTGTTGTAATTCTTCATCATCACTTAAAAGTTCGTCAAAATCAATATTATCATATACCCCACCTTCAAGCTCATCTTCATATACATCACTTGGTCCTTGTGAAACAAAATCATACGGTCTTTTTCCCATTCCCATTTGTGTCATAGATTGTTGCGGACCTTCCGATTCAAACTCATAAGCTGGTTCTATTTCATCGTAGTTTCCAGGTTTTGCAGCAATTTCATTTATACTATGATTTGTATATGTTTTTACATTACCTTTGTTATCGACGGTAACACCTTCTTTATCACCTGCCGGGTCATAAACTGTTAATGGTGTCATATTAGATGGGACATTACCCGTAGCATAACCATCATATACCGTTTGATGTTGTTTTAAAATTGATTGTCTTTCGTCATCAGACATTATTGAATAACCTCTCATTCTATTTCGTTATTTAAAAATTTATCTGCATTGTTCATCCAAAATTCCTTTGCAGTTTGAGCCAATCTTATCATTGCCCTTTGTATGTTTTCAATACTTAATTCCCTACCTTGATTTTCAAGATATTTCATAGCATTTCTTATAAACATATCTCTCATATTTTGGGAACGGGATAATAGTTTTTCTATAAGTATCTCTTTATCTTCATCATAGTCAGTATGATACCTGTGTAGTCTAAAAAAATCTTCAATATAGGATGGTCCAGTCATAAGAAATTTACCACCTTCCGTGTACATGTTATGTGAACCAATCTGTCTTTCTAATTCTAAAAACTTGTATATTTCTTCTAAATCTTTTTTAGAAAATACAGCAAGAAAATCACCTTTAGATATTAAATCGTCAAGATTTTTAAAATTAATTTCTTGGATATTTTCTTGTTGGAATTCTGAGTCCATAATCCAAGCGTCAGCATCAGGTAATAAACTTAATTGACTAAATTGATTACCTTCTTCGTCAAACCATCTAACATTATATTGATAGGAATTTTGACCTCCAAAACTAGGGGTTTTAGAAATACCTGTCACTTCACCTTTAATACCGGTACCCAAAGACTCACCATCCATGTGTACAAGGATAATTCTATCCCCCTTTTTTAATTCAGGATTTAATTTACTCATATCAATAAATACTTTGTTATAAGTAATAGTAAAAAATTATCTTATTAATTGAATAGAACCGTGATATTGTTTGATTTCGTCATTTTTAGGAACGCCAAATCTTAAAACCCAATTATATGAACCATCAGGACATTTTAGATTATTAAATGTACCATCCCAGTATGAAGAAGGGTCAAAAGTTTCCCACACAATTTCACCCCATCTGTTATAGATAGTCATGTGATATTGATACACGTCAACACCTGATGTAGTTACAGGTTTGAAATATTGATTGTGTTCGTTACCATCGGGAGTAAATGTATTAGGTATATAAATTAATTCATCAGGACATAGACTAACTGTAATCACTGTTTGTTGTGGATTAGATACACAACCATTTGAGTAATGGACAACGGACAATGTAAACATACCTTCATTATCAAACGCAGTACTAAAGTCATCTATTTGATAATCAACACCAAGCAATGTCCATACATTATAACCTGGTAAATTTGCAAGTGAGGTAAATAATACATTAACTGAGTCACCTTCACATATCTCATAATAAGGATTATATGGCGAAATAGAATCTAATATTGGTTGTGGATAAACAATTGTGGTCGTTGTAGTATCAAATATACACCCACTTTGTGTGTATGTGTAAGTAATTGTATCATTACCAATTGCTGAACCAGGAACAAAATCATTTCCAAAAACCCCGTCACCACTAAACACACCACCAATAGGGGTTCCTTGTAAAGTTACAAATTCATCATAAGAACAAAATGGACCAATCGGTTCAATAGTAGGTAAAACATTAAATACATTTAAATCAACCCATATAGGTAAACTCGGACAGTTGTTCAAATCATACCCAACTACTTGGACTCCGGATGGGATGTATCCGGCACTAATATTACTCCAATCAACATTTATACTATCTGTCCCTTGTCCATTAAAAATGTTACCAACAGAAGACCACTGATAAGTAAAGTTAGGTTGTTGTGGTACTGAATATATTTCATTTGATGAGTGATAACATATAGTATCATTATAAATGATTGGACCAATCACAGGGATTGGCGGATTTATTAAAGTTACACTACCTGAAATGTTACAACCAGCACCGTCAACTAAAGTATAGTTGTAAACTCCACTACATAAGTTAAGTAAAGTAAGGTTATTTGGTTGATTATTCCAAGAAATAGTTATGACACCTGTTCCACCAACAGGATTAACATCAATTAAACCATCACAAGAACCAGCACAGGTTGGATTTGCGAAGTTTACTAATGGTGGAGGTAGATTAGGGGGTCCTGGTTGTACGAAAACTGTGTCAGGTCCTAAATTACCAGGTCCGGCATTACAAGTTGCCCAACCGGCATTACAAGTTGGGTATACTAAATGGCAAGTATAGTTAGCACCAGCAGGAGGTGGGGTTACTGTAATAGTTGGTCCCGTCCCAATTGGAATAGGGTTACCGACTTGATACCAAGTTAGTGTTGGTGTAACAACAGGTCCTGATGGTGCCCATCTGTATGCATCATTATTTGCTGTCCATTGGGTTGAATTTCTACCAACAACAGTAATTCCTACGGTACCTGCTTGATTATGTATTCCTTGAACTGCAGTCCCGTTAGCCCAATTACAAAATTGTTTAGTCTGAATATGGTTTTCAATATAATTTGATGATTCGTATATTACAATATGAAATGTACCTAAAGTTTGAGTACATCCAAACATTGGCATGTTAATCCAACTAACAACTAATTTTCTACACGGAGCGGTTCCTTGAACTTGATATCTAATTTGACCCCCAACTCCAGGATGCCAATCTTGCCAAGGACCCATAATACAGTTTTTTGGGATATTAAAACCAGCGTTAGGAATTGCCGCAGATGTAAATGTCGTAGGTTGTCCTGCGGAGAATGAAATCCACCCATTTGACCCTACCCAAAACTGAGTATAGGTCTGACCAAAATAACAAAAATTAAAACCTATTTGAAATGGACCTTGTTGAGTGTCGTCACCCATAAATAATTGGTTACCTGTATTGGTTTGGGCAACATAAGGTATATTTACACAATTATAGTTTGTGGTTTGATTTGGATTTGGTCCACCAGGTCCACACTGACTTAAATCTGCTGTTAATGTTGTGGACCCCACACCACACGGAAGTATTTGATTAGGTCCTAATGAAGGACAATATTGCGAGTAAACAAAAAGGGGGAATAATAATAAAAGTAATAAATGTTTCATATGTTTATAAATAGTAAAAACGTCCTGTATAGTCAAAAGTTGTCTTTATAGATGAACATTCACTATGATATTTTTTTCATATAAGTTTAAAAAAATTTTGTAGAACCAAATTTATATATTATCTTTGTTTAAAATAAAAAAATGGTAGATATGGAAAAAATTCAAAAAGAAGCCCTAAAGTATAAAGATTTACCAACAAAAGAACTTAAAAAAGTAATTCGTGGTTATAAGTCATTATCTTTTTCTAATTCAGATATTTTTAATTTTCTTTTTACTCTTTTGATTATGGTGGGTACCGCATTATTGATTACAGGATTCAATTTAGGTACTTTACTATTAATTGGAGTTGTACACTATCTATTTTTTTGGGAATACCTTCACAAGTATAAAAAATCTAAAATTGTTAGTGATGGCGATAAAAAAGAAATAGATGAGGTTATCAAAATTTTAGAATCTTACTTAAAAGAACGAGAAACAAAAAACCCCTCCGTATAGAAGGGGTTTTTAAACTTAAAAGATAATTTATTAATTTCCTGTTCTTCTATATCTATTGTCAAGACCTTTCAACGCTAAAGCTAAACCAGCAAATACCATTGCTACGGTAACAGGACCTGTATAACGCTCCAATCCAGCCATATGATTTAAATCGTGTAACATTGCAGTTGTTTCAAATTCAGAATACCCCATAAATTCACCTAAAGCTAATACGGCTCCTGTAGCTGCCATCCCAAGACCACCACGCATCATCATTTTTTCTCTTCTTGATGCTTTTCTTGAAGATAAATCCTCATCGTCTTCATAAATGTTTTCACTTACATTACTATCAGATTTATCAACTTTCCTTTCAAGTGTTTTAATTTCTCTTGGTGATAAGTCAGTTAATACTTCGTCTTGAAGGAACTCTGCAATTTTTTTGATTGCTTCTTGTTTTGACATATCGTCATCCATATCGATATCATCGATTTCAATGTTATCGATTTCTTCAGTGTCTTCAACAATTCTTCTAATAAGATTTGTTAACTCTGATTCTGTTAATCTAATTCTTCTTGTTGCCATTTTTATTTTTTTTTAATTTATTTTAGAAATCTTAGTTTATAAATAGTTGAATTTATTAATTCGCACACATTATCTATTTGATTTTGGATAAAAGAGTCTTTACAACAATCTCTTAGTTCTGTTACCCTATCACATAATTGGTTTAAGTAATCTACTGTAGATTCAGTACTTTTCCAATCATTAATATCCATAGATTTGTAACCTTTCAAAATACCGTACTTACCCTGAAAAGATTCAACCAACCCATCAACTAAATCATCAATACCTTCATAGTATTTTTGTAATGCCTTATGTTCGGAATAAGATTCAGTTTGTAAGTGTAATGCGTGTACTTGAGTTTGTGAATGTAATAACAACGACATCATTTCTGTGAAATCACCATTATTTGTTTCACTATTTTTTTTGTCTTCTTTTTTTTCGACCTCTTCTTCCTCCTCGTTCAAAAAAGAAAATGATTTATAATTTCTACTTAATATATCTTTTTTAGTAATCATATCTAGTTCTAGTCTAGGCTAGTTTATTTAATTCTAGAAGCATGCTTGCTGCCTAGTATTATATTTATAAATATGTTATTACTGGAAGAAATTTTAAAAATTAAAAAATTAATGAACCTTAATGAGTCAAAAATGAACAAGGATAACCTTTTTTATAAGTTTGATTATTCATCATTTAAAGATGTTCCGCCACCATCTGATGATAGCAAAAAAACCAAAGAAGAAATAAAGTATTTAAAATCGATTAATTTGGATAAATTGTTTGTCCAAGAAAAAGATGATATGTTAGGAACGTTTATTGAATTTTTAGACGATAATAAAATTGATTACAACAAGAAATATCTTAAAAAGGTATATGACGATATGTACTATGTTGTTTTGGACTTAAAATCGTTCTATAAACGTCCAAGACCATTTAGATTAGACCCTACGTTAACAGATTCAATGTTAGATTCAATGGAAGGTTTTGCATACCCATCAGGACACTCTACCACTTCAAATCTTTTATGTATGATTTTAAGTTATCTATATCCAAAATATAAAAAGGATTTCAATAAGTTATGTAATGATATCACATATTCTCGTCAAATGGCAAAAGCTCATTATCCATCTGATATAAAATTTGGTAAAAAGTTGGCAACAAGTATGTTTGAATACTTAAAGGATAATGATTTAATCCCTTAATTCAGGAATTATCACTTCTTCAATATAATAATCAACCTCATCTTCTAATTTGCCAAGTTCTTGATTTAAATATCTATGTGTTTTTGGTTCAAATTTAGATGTTATTTGTGTGTTATCGTAAGTTTCATAATCACCAGTGTCTTCAACAAAGTCTAAAAGAGCTAAAGAACCGTCTTTTTCGGCAACAATACAACCAACCCATTCAGTTCCACCCCAATAAACAATACCAAAGTATAATTCAACATCATCTTCTATCTCATCATACTCATATTTGAAGGTAAATTCACTACCATCTTGTAATATACGGGTCCATTTTTCACCTGATTTATCGTCAAAATCGGTGTTTTTAGAGGTATTTTGGGGGGTAAATTCACCCTTTTCACCCTTATTTAACCACTCAGAATAGGATTTTAGGGTCATTTTTTCGTC
>JACCDP010311902.1_pt1 | contig 18704 bp, 10 predicted proteins | sample 7445841 | NCBI WGS metagenome assembly JACCDP01 (sample SAMN15323441, study PRJNA562643) | freshwater metagenome | isolation source: river surface water | place: USA:Blue River Watershed | collected 2017-08-17
AACTAGCTCCCTTTGTAATTTTTAAAAGTATTGAGTCCGATATCTTAAATGATGGGAGCTTGGATTATCCCGACGAAATTTTAGACTTATTCGATTTCGTCATTGCTTCTGTGCACTCCAATTTAAAAATGACCGAAGAAAAAGCTATGATGCGTTTACTCAATGCGGTAGCCAATCCTTATACAAGCATTTTAGGGCACCCTACTGGTCGTTTATTATTAAGTAGAAAGGGATACCCAGTAGATCATTCTACCTTAATAGAAGCCTGCGCAGAACATAATGTGGTATTAGAATTAAATGCGCATCCAAGAAGATTGGATATGGACTGGAGACATATCGAAGAAGCAGTGAATAAGGATGTCTTGATTTCTATAGATCCAGACGCCCACGAAATAGATGGGTTTGATGATTGTAAATATGGAGTACTAGTGGCTCAGAAAGCAGGATTAAAAGCAAGTCAGAATCTCAGCAGTTTTAATTTAAGCGAAATGATGGAGTTTATTGCCTACCAACACGAAAAGCGAAATAGTTAAATCTTAGTATATACAAAATAGTCTCCAGGCATTAATTCAAAAGAAACATATCCATTAAAAGGATATTGCATTCCAGAAAAAGTCTGTCTAAATTGTCCTTTTAATAAATCGTGATTGCATTGGATGGTCACATGTTCAGTAGATACATTCAATACCACTAAAACGACTTGATCTTGATGATGCCTTATAAAGGCCATCACATTATGATCCGAGCTAGGTAAAATAAAAGTATCCCCTATTACTAATGCTGGATAATTCTTTCTTAATTGTAATAAGGTTTTATAAAAATCATGTAAAGCTGGTGTAGTATTCCAATGAATGGAATCCTTGTCAAAAAATTGCAATCTCTTGGTATTAGGTAATTCTTGACCGCTATACAATAAAGGCATTCCTTTCCATGTGTGTGCAAATACTGCCCATGGTTTGGCTGCTGGTCCATATTTTTCATATTCTGTACCATTCCAACTATTTTCATCATGATTGCTGGTATACAATAACTTGATAGCTCCCGAAGGATATTGCGCATAATCGTGTAAGACATTATAAATATCATGCACCCCAGCTTCGCCTCTTGCTAATTTTTCAGACACATGCATCCAATGCCATGCATATGTTGCATCAAATACCTCATGATAATCTCTTACTTCGCATTCAGCTAACCAAAATAGCGGTTTAGCATCTTTAAATGAAGTTCTAACTGCTTTCCAAAAATCTAAAGGAACCAAATGAGCCATATCACATCTAAAGCCATCTATATCAAATTGATTTACCCAATAATGCATAGCCTGTTGTAAAGCTGCCCTCATATTTGCATTATTAAAATTTAAATCCACCACATCTTCCCAACCATTTCTTTCTGTAAAATTTCCTTGAACATCTTGAGAAAACCAATCAGGATGATGCTCCATCCATTCATGATGTCTACCAGTATGATTCGCTACCCAATCAATAATTACTTTCATATGGAGTGAATGTGCTTTTTGGATCAAAGCAATCAAATCTGCTTCCTTTCCAAACTCCGGATTAATCTTTGTATAACTACTACAAGCATAATAACTACCCAAACTTCCTTTCATCCCCAATTGGCTAATAGGTGTAATTGGCATCAACCACAATATATCCACCCCCATTTCTTTCAATCTAGGAATATGTGCTTCAAATGCTTTAAAAGTTCCCTCAACTGTATATTGACGAATGTTGACTTCATAAATACTAGCCCCTTCTGCCCAATCAACTGTTCTAAAATTCGAGTCCATTGTTTTAGTAATTGTATTATCTTGTTGTTCTATTCAATAAATATACTAGATATCGCATGAATGTCAAACTAGAGCGCAAATTAAGTCTTTTACATGCCACTGCCATTAATATGATCGATATGGTAGGCATCGGCCCATTCGTTGTATTAAGTGTGGTAGCGCAAATTATGGGTGGACCTTATTTTTTATATGCATGGATTGCTGGTGCAGTATTATCTTATTTGGACGCGATGGTTTGGAGTCAATTAGGAGCTGCTTTACCCATGGCAGGAGGAAGCTTTCATTTTTTAAAAGAAGGTTATGGAAAAAAATGGGGCAAGCTAATGAGTTTTTTATTTGTTTGGCAAACCATGATTCAAGCTCCTTTGGTAATTGCTTCAGCTGCCATAGGATTTTCTCAATACGCGAATTACTTTTTTCATTTTTCTTTTATGCAAGAAAAGATAGTGAGTGGATCTGTGGTGATATTGGTCATTACTTTATTGTATCGTAAAATTGAATCCATAGGAAATATCTCAGTGTTTTTATGGGTAGGCGTTTTGACCACTATGTTATGGATTATTTTTGGAGGTATTGCCCATGGTAATTTCTTAGCCCCTATTCAGCACATCAACGATGGGTTTGAAATGAAGCATGGCTTTGCTGCAGCATTGGGATTTGCGAGTGTGAAAACCATTTATAGCTATTTGGGTTATTACAATGTTTGTCATTTAGGTGGAGAGATCAAAAACCCTAGTAAGAATATTCCAAGAAGTATGTTTATCTCTATTACAGGGATAGCTATTTTATATTTAGCGATGAATATAAGTGTGGCGAGTGTCTTGCCTTTTGAAACCATTGTAGAAAGCAAATATGTGGTGAGTGCTTATATTCAAGCATTGTATGGTGCCAACGCTGGGGCCATTGTAACTGTCTTAATTTTATTGGTAGCATTTGCTTCATTATTTGCAGCAACATTAGGATATAGTAGAATTCCTTATGCAGCAGCAAAAGACAATTCTTTCTTTGCTTATTTTGCTGAACTACATCCCAAATTACATTTCCCACATAGATCTTTATTGGTCTTAGGTGGCATTGCCTTTGTGTTTAGTTTGCTATTTAGATTAAAAGAAGTAATTGACGCCATTTTGGCTATGAGAATATTGATTCAGTTTATTGGACAAGCTTTTGGCTTGATGCTATTGGTAAAAAGAAAGGGTAAGCATTTCTTCCCTTGGAAAATGCCACTCTACCCCATTCCATTACTAATAGCAATAGCCATTTGGGTGACCATCTTTATCTCTACTGGACAAAAAATGATGCTAGGTGGATTAACCGTGATTAGCTTAGGCTTGATTGTATTCTTCATCGCCACCAAAATGAAATGGCTGGGTGATGAATCCTAATGCTTGGGTAACTCTACTAAATTTGCTAGCAATTTATATGCACCTGGATTCCCTGCAGGCAATTGCCTAAATAAAGTAATACTTGCATACACCATATTACCTTTCCCATAAGGAGCGATCAATAAACTACCATTAGAAGCTGGCTCATTGGCATCATGCATGGATAAAGGCATTTCAAAATGAGAATCTATATTTTCTGCTTGATAAGTACTTCTTTCTTGTACCCAATGGGCAAAATCATCTTTACTTATTTTATTGGGGGTATTCAATACAGGATGGTTTGGTAACACAAAATCAACTGGTACATTTTCTTGGGTGACTCTTCTAGAACTATTCACTGAAAATGCATAAGGTCCCACTTTAACTTTATTGATTCCTACCTGATTACTTTTTAAATACTGTACAATATAATTACCTCCTTGTTGAATGTACTCATTGATTAAATCATTCTTTTCCGTAATCCACTCAAACATATTATAAGCTCTAATGCCCACTACAATAGCATCTAAATTTGCAAGATTTGATTTAGTAATATCAGCAGCTTTTAAAAGCACTACTTGATAGCCTAATTCGGATAATGCTTCTGGTAATTTATCACCAGCACCATCAATATAACCCACCGTTGCTTTTTTAGAAATAATATTTATGGGAACCACTTTAGTGCTAGCAGTAGTAAAATAATTTAAAGAAGGAATATGATCATATTGAATGGTCTTCCTGTAAATATCTTTGGAAGATGTTGGCAAAGACTCATTCGCATTTTTTACCCATGCTGTTTTTTGTACTGTTGCTCCTTGATGATCAATTTGCTGATAAGAGATTTCAATGGGTTTACTAGATCGCATTAAATACACTTCTTTATCATATTTCGTTTCCTTCGAAGGAATCACAGCAATAGGCTGATAAACATCTCCTTTGGTTGGATCTGTGAATTTATATTGAATAGGTTGTACAAAAGAGAAATCAACTCCTTCGATATTCAAATGTGCTGTGATGGTAAAAGCTGGGTCATTCTCTGCTTTACCAATAAAAGAATAATCATTCACCATAAACATACCTTCCGTTTTAGGCTGTACTAACCAATAAGGCTGAGAAATGGCAGTAGAAGCATCTACTTTAAAGCTATAATCTATGATGGTGTTTTGGTTATTACTCAATACTTTTTGTAGCATACTATCTTTAGCAGGCAAACTTATTTTAACCAATTGAGTATTTGCAGCAGATCTTTGGTTGATCAATAATTGAACACCTATAGTTTCTCCTGGAATCACTTGTGATTTTTGCGTACTTGCTTCAATGAATATACCTGCTGCATCTTTAATCAAAGATTGTATTTGTTGTAATTGATAATTCTTCCATACAGAATTTGGCAAGCTATTTACTTTGGTATACAAGGATACTAAAGATGGAACGATTACAGCCGGTTGATCGATTTGAAACTGCTTCAAGATATTATTCAACTCTGTTTGTAGAGATGCCGCTCCTAATCTTGACCACCCTATATCAATACCATCCATTAAATCATTAACAGGCGCATCCCCTCCAGTTGTTTCAAAAAATTCATAACTAGCTCCTCTTCTTCTTGGCCTTCCTTCTCCCTGACTTTTATGCATGGTTCTTGCTTCTGCTCCAATCTCGCCATAACTTTTTCCCTCAATTACATTATAGCCGCCCACTTCTAATTTAAATTGATTATTGTTGGTGGTATTCACTGATCCAAAATTGAATGTATTCCAAAGAATGCGCTTCGCCTTCCATACTGTAACCCCCATTTTTAATTGCTCTGGAAATCGATTTGGATCTGCTGCAGCTATATAAGCTTCATTAGCAATAATTGCTGAAGCAGCATGATGGCCATGACCTGCTCTTGCATCTCCTGGGAATCTAGTGATAATAATATCGGGTTGGAATTGTCGAATTATCCAAACCACATCACTTAATACTTTTTGATGATCCCATATAGTCAATGCCTCATCTGCAGATTTACTGAATCCAAACTCATAAGCAGTTGAAAAGTATTGTTCTGCTCCATCAATTCTTCTAGCAGCTAGCAATTCTTGCGTTCTAATTAACCCCAATTCAATACCCTGTTCTTTTCCAATTAAATTTTGTCCACCATCCCCTCTAGTCAAACTCAAATATGCTGTTCTATAATTTTTCTCTTTGGTTAAATAAGGTAAGAAACTATTGTTCTCATCATCTGGATGTGCAGCAATATATAATACAGAGCCCATTACTCCTAGCTTTTTAATGCCTGCATATATAGAGGCAGCATTTTGCTGAGCTTGAATTGAACCATTGAAACACCCAAAACCAACAATCAACAATAATAACTTCTTCATATAACTAATTAATCATTCAAATTATTTACCATTTAAGAAAACTGCATTTGCTAAAATCAGCTTACCAGCTTCCCAGAAATTTCTAAAAATGGGATCATCTGCCATAAATACGAATTTGCCAGCTCCCATTTCTTTAACCCCAATCACTACCCCTTCTTGAATAACGGATTTAGCTTTCACGCCAACAAAACCAGTTATATAACTGTCTTTTTTAATTGACCCTACATTCCAAATATCATTACCCGGTTCGTATAAATTAGCATCTTGTTTTAAGTCATAATACAAACCATTCGTGCCAAATCCAATTGGGTGTGTATCATCTATTTGTACTTTGTAAATTGCCCCAGGATTAGAATATGTTAATTGATCTTGTACTCTTTCTCCATACTTAGCCAAATCATTGACAGAAGGCTTTGCAGGAGTAGGTAATTCTTTCAATTTAATACCCCAATCAGCATTAGAGGCAAATTGTTGCGCAGCGCTTTCCAAAGCAATTAATACACCACCCTTTCTAACAAATGCTTGAAACTTATCTGCCATTGGTTTTGAGTTCAGATCACGGTATTGACCTTCTGGCACAATAACCACATCATACTTATTTAAATCAATTCTACCCATCATAGAATAAGTCAGTTGAGTGATTGGATAGTTTAATTGTTGCTCAAAATAATTCCAAACCTCCCCTGCTGCCAATGCTGAAACACCTTCACCTGTTAACAAAGCTACCTTAGGTGCATGGTTAATCATTTTATCTGAAGGAGAACCAAAGTCAGCCCCTTTCTCAGAATAACCAGTAGATACAGCCACTGCTTCAACACCAGCTGCTTCACAAATCGCTTTGGTATCAGCAGCCCAATTAGCAGTATTACTTGTCTTCAATACCATCAATGTTCCTTTCTCAAAATTTCTTCCAGCAGTGGTAAATGCTTTTTCTGCATATCTGACTTTGATGTTTTTATGTAATAAATGTGCCAATACTTTAGCAGTGCTAAAACTATTATATGGAATCAAATAACCATAATTAGCAGAAGCAATGGTATAAGTAGGCAAATTAAAACTATTTGAATGTGCTAATTTTTCTTTCGTAGCAAAACCGTGAACACCAAAAGCATAAGGTAAAGACCAAGCAGTGATGTCATATGTATTGGAATCATTTACCTGTGTGATTGGATCTAGTAATACACTTGCTAATACCCCATGAACTTGTGCTGCAGCAACTGCAATTGTGTATCCTTCATTAGTAAAACTACCTTCCGATTTAGTATGATAATCAAATGCTTTTATACTGGCACTCCCAGTATAAGTACCATATTGAATATTGTTCTTTTTTAATAAGTCTGCAAGAGCTTTAATCTTATGAGCAGAAGAAGAAGTCATCAAGTAAGTTTGATACATACCATGACTTCCTGTTCTACTATTTTGATAATATTTTTTAAATTCAGTCATTAATTTTTGATGATTCATTGCACTAATCTCTACAGTAGACATACCCGTTGTAAAGTGATGCAAAGCTCTTCCAACAAGCGTAACTGTATCATTGTTTTTATCTTGTACTCCTAACCCAGCATTAATACCACCTTGTTCATAAGTCATACCTATAGCCCCATTGTACATGGGATAAGTATCCCCATAAGAAGGATACAATAAATCAAAACGCTCTTTAGTAAAAAATAACCAATTGTTTTGATCAAAATACTTAGCATGATTTTTACCAATTTGATCTTGGAATTCTTTTTGCCATGGAGTTAATAATATATGTAATGGTTCTGCAGCTGGAGCAAAATAATATGGTTCATTGTAACCTTGCTCATGAAAATCTACGTGAACTTGAGGATACCATTGTTGGTACAATGGAATTCTTTGTTGAGTTTCAACCTGTGTTTGCCAAGCCCAATCTCTATTTAAATCGAAATTAAAATGATTGGTTCTACCTGCAGGCCATGGCTCCATATGTTCTCTTGCTTGCTGATCTGCATTGTATGCAAAAACACCTACTGCATTATTATACCAGTTTACATATCTATCTCTTCCATCCGGATTGATACAAGGATCAATCATAACCACCACATGCGCTAACCATTCTGCAGATTTTTTATTATTAGGATCTACTAATGCAAATAAAGTAAGCATGGCTGCTTCAGAAGAAGCTGGCTCATTTCCATGTACATTGTAACTCAACCACACAATGGCAGGCTGCTTGGTGTCTTCTACCGAACCATCAGTAAGTCCAAGATTATGTTTTCTAATATTTTCAAGTTGTGCCATATTTTCTGCAGAACTTATTGCAGCTACCATTAAATCTCTACCCTCATTGGTTTTGCCATAAGACATTAATTTAACTTTATCAGGTGCTGCTTTAGCCACTGCATTAAAATAACTCACAATTTGATGGTGTCTAGTGAACTTTGTACCTACCTGATACCCTAGAAATTCAGCAGGACTTTGTAGTTGAGAAAAAGCCAACAGAGGACAAATTAAAATAGTAATAAGTCCCTTCCATTTTGCAGCAACAAGATTCATATGAGGTTTGATTTTATTAAAAAATATCGCAAGAATAAGCTTAAAATTAAGTAATTTAACGGTTCAAACTGCTATTATGAAGAAGACCTTTACCCCCATTTTATTCCTTTGTTTTTTAGTTGCTAATCTGCCTATCTGTTATGCTCAAAAATTCTTAAAAAAACACCCTCAAATCAACCCATATAACTATCAGTTGGTAAAAGAGGCGGAATTTGAATATGCCGCAGTGACCAGTGCGCATCCTTTAGCAAGTATGGTGGGTGCTGCTATTATGCAAGATGGTGGAAATGCATATGATGCTGCAATAGCCATGCAATTTAGTTTAGCCGTAGTGCATCCTGGGGCTGGAAATATTGGTGGTGGAGGCTTCATGTTGTCCAGAAACACCGACGGGAAATTGATTGGTGTAGATTTTAGAGAAGCTGCCCCAAGCAAGGGCCATAGAGATATGTATTTAGATGAAAAAGGGAATCCTTCCAATACCTTATCAAGAGATGGAGCTTCTGCTAGTGGTATTCCTGGATCCGTGGCAGGCATGTTTGAAATTCATCAATACGCATCCATGCCCATGGCAAAGTTGATTCAACCTGCTATTGATTTGGCAGCATATGGATATATTTTAACTGAGAAAGAAGCAAGAGGATTAAATGCTACAAGGGCACAATTTTTGAAAAACAGTTCTGCTCCAAGCGCTTTTACCCAAAAAGAACAATGGAAAGCTGGTGACACCCTTATTCAAACCGATTTAGCAAATACATTAAAACGTATTCAAAAAAAGGGATTAGCTGGATTTTACGAAGGGAAAACGGCAGATTTGATTGTTAAAGAAATGGCTTATAGTAAAGGCATTATTAGCCATGAAGATTTAAAGAACTATCGTGCAAAATATAGAACCCCATTAGAATTCGACTACAGAGGACATCATATTATCAGTTTCTCTCCACCAAGTAGCGGAGGTATTTTGATTGCACAAATGATGCAAATGATCCAACCTTACGATGTTCAAAAAATGGGGGTTAATAGTACTGCTGCAGTTAGCTTGATGGTTGAAGCACAAAGAAGAGCTTATGCAGATAGAGCAGAACACATGGGCGATCCAGATTTTTACAAAGTGCCTACTAAAACATTAATCAGCAATGAATACGCTCAACAAAGAATGAAAGATTATCAAGCAGGCGTTGCTGGTCAAAGTAAAAATATACAAGCAGGTAAAACATACGAAAGTGAGCAAACCACTCATTTTAGCGTAATTGATCCAAAAGGCAATATGGTTGCTATTACTACTACTTTAAATGATACTTATGGCAACAAAACCATTGTTGCAGGTGCTGGTTTTTTATTGAACAATGAGATGGATGATTTTAGTATCAAACCTGGTGTACCTAATATGTATGGTGCCATTGGAGGAGAAGCCAATTCAATTCAGCCAGGAAAAAGAATGTTAAGTTCTATGACACCTACCCTTGTTACCATCAATAATCAACCTTATTTAACCATTGGAACTCCAGGAGGAACCACCATTCCAAATCAAGTATATGAAGGTTTGGTGAATATGATTGATCATAAAATGAGTTTAAAAGCGGCTATCGATGCTCCAAGATTTCATCATCAATGGATGCCAGATAATATAAGTTTTGAAGTAGATTTTCCAGAAGCAACTATTGAAGCTTTGAAAGCCATGGGGTATACTACTGCTAAAAGAGGATATTTTGGAAGAATGGATGGTGTAGTGATTCTTCAAAACGGAAAAAGACAAGCAGCTGGGGATAAAAGAGGCGATGATAGCGTTGCGGGGTTCTAGTGTTTTTTAGTACTTTTACAAAAACAGATTTTGCACCCCAACAAGCTTCGTTTTATTAGAATTTTTCTAGCTTCTATAGTAGGCTTAATCCTGCTTTTGTATCTGTTTATACAAATACCTTGGGTTCAAAACAAATTGGTTCAAAAAGCCACCCAATCCCTATCATCCAATCTTGGAACGGAGGTTAAAGTGGGAAAAGTAGGTTTTACTTTATTCAATAGCCTTGACTTACAAGATGTGCTTATTAGAGATCAACAAAAAGATACTTTAGTTTATACTCATACACTTAAACTAAGAATCTCTGATATCTTTTTTTCAACTACTGCTCCCGTTATCAAATATATTGGCTTGGAGAGAAGCAAAATATATTTACATAGAACATCTGAACATTGGAACTACCAATTTTTGGTTGATTATTTTAATCAAAGATCCAATAAAAAGAGCAATGCGTACGATTTAAAGAAAATTGAAATTGCACAAATTGATTTTGTTCAAGATGACGAATGGGTTGGTCAGAGCATGCATTTAAAGTCGGCTAATATAATCGCTAATTTTGGACAATTCAATGATAGTCTAATTCAAATAGACCAATTAGTTGTGAATAAGCCTTTCTATACCATTCAAAACAAAAAAGGAATTCGCAAAACCGCCCCTATCATTAAAAAAACAATTAATCCTATTGGCGAATTATATTTTAACAACCCCAATACCATCATACTTGCAAAACAAATCAAAATCACCCAAGGAAAAATTTGGATAGAGAATGATTTTGCAAAACCTACCCCTCATTTTGATGGATTCCATATTAGATTGAATGAATTAAATGCACAAATTGAAAATGCAAGTTTCATTAAAGATACTATACAAGCGAAAGTTCAATTAAGTACCAAAGAAAGATCAGGCTTGACGATTCATCAACTCAAAACACAGTTTAGAATGACTCCTCAAATAATGGAGTTAAATAAATTGTATATCAAAACCAATAAAAGTATTCTGGGACCATACTATGCCATGGAATACAAGGATTTAGTAGAAGATTTTAACGACTATATACATAAAGTAAATATGAGAGCACACATGATCAATGCACAAGTAGCATCTGATGATATTGCTTTCTTTGCACCTGAATTAAATAGCATACATCAAAAAGTGAATACTAGTTTTAAATTCAATGGAACTGTAGCTGATTTCAAAACAGAAGGTTTATCTGCACAATACAACAATTCATATATCAAAGGTAATTTTAGCATGAGGGGCATACCAGAAATGCGCAGTACTCAAATTAATTTTAGCGAGGTTTTTGCTAAAACCAATTACCAAGATCTATTACAATGGATACCAAGTTTAAGTTTAATCAAAGACCTACAAGTAAATCAATTAGGCAACCTCTTATTCCAAGGAAAGTTTAACGGAACCCTATATGACTTTGTAGCAGATGCTAATATTCAATCGGCATTAGGAAAAGCAAATACTGCCATAAGAATTCAATTCCCTTTGAATGCTGAACCTATTTACGAAGGAAAATTAACTACCTCTCATTTTAGTATTGGTAAATTATTAGGCATTGAAGAATTGGGATGGGTGAATTTTAATGGTAAAATTGCTGGAACTTCTTTTGCATTGGAAAAAATCAAAACCAATATTGAAGGGTCGATTGATTCATTAGAGTACAATAAATATGTATATACCCACATTAATACGAATGGTGTTTTACAGAAAAAAGCTTTTGATGGAATATTTAAAATAAAAGACCCTAATATCAATCTATTCAGTAATGTAGAAATTGATTTTAAAAACGAGCTACCTAGTTATAATGCTGTTGGAGATTTGATCAACGCCAATTTTAAAGAACTGAATTTTACCAACAACCCTATTCAATTGACTGGGGTTATTGACGTAAACTTCAAGGGAAATAATATCGATAATTTTGCAGGGGCGGCTAAATTGTATAATGGACAATTAAAAAGCAAGGTATCTACTATCAATTTTGACTCTTTGACATTGAGTTCAAATATAGATAAGGGAAATAAAATCATTCGTATTGCAAGCGATGATGTTCAAGCAAGCATTCAGGGCAAATTTGATATAGTACACTTACCTGCAAGTGTACAGTATTTTATCAGAAACTACCTTCCTACTTATATTCCTGCGCCCAAAAACACACCTACCAATCAACAGTTTGACATTAGTATCAAGACCAATTATTTTGAACCTTATATCAGAATTTTCAATCCTGATTTTTCAGGTTTCAACAACGTTCAAATCAATGGCTCCTTAAATACTTTCAATAAATCAATCATTGCAAAAGGCTCCATTCCATATGCACAGTGGAAAGCATACAGTATTCGTAAAGGGATCATCCATGCAAAAGGAACCAAGGATTCTTTGTTTGTCCAATTGAATGCAGCAAGTACTAACTTAACGGATAGTTTTGGCTTAATTCAACCCTTCATCAACCTCTCTACCAGCAATGATGTTTCAAAAATTGCCATAGATGCTTCCAGTAAATCTGCTTTAGAACAAATATATTTAAATGGTATCATCAATACCTATGCTGATGGACTTCGCATACAATGGTCCCCTTCTTATTTTGTTTTGAATCAAAAGAAATGGACCATTGAAAATGGAGGACAATTAAGTATTCGAAAAAATAATACTTTCGCCAAAAACTTTAAGTTTACACAAGGCCTACAAGAAATTGTAGTTAATAGCGGTTCCAATAACAATAGCTTACAATTAAATCTAAAAAACCTCATCATAGGGGATTTAACCAAAGTATTTTTCAGCTACCCTAGTTTAGAAGGTTTGACCAACGGCTCTATACAATTAAATAATGTGTATGATAACTTTCAATTAGCTTCTCAACTCAATATTGATCAATTTAGTTTTAACAGTGAACTGATTGGTTTTACCAAGGCCAATATTGGATATGAAAAACTAACAGGAATAGTTCCTTTTGAATTATCAGCTCCAAATCTAGGTTATCATTTAAGTGCAAAAGGAAGCTACAATATTAAAGATTCATTAAACCCATTGGACGCAACCTTGTTTTTAAATCATTCCAATTTTGGATTGGTTGAACAATTCATTGGTGGGGTTTTAAAACAACTCAAAGGAAGAGCTAGTGGTCAAATACATTTTGGTGGTAGAATTGAGAACCCTTACTTATTAGGAGAAGCAACATTAGATAAAGCTTCTTTTGTTGTGGATTATACTAAAGTGCCTTATTTTATTGATAGCGCTAAAATAGTATTCAATAATGAAGGAATAGATTTTGGGAATGTTCAATTAAAAGACAGATTGAATAGACCAATACAATTTAAAGGTAAAATTCTTGAGCAAGGATTCAAACATCTAGTGTATGATATGGAAATGAGTAGTCCAAAAATAGAATTACTCAATATGGAAGCTATTGACAACCCCTATTTCTATGGTAAAGCAGTGGGTAAAGCCTCTATGACCATCAAAGGACCAGAAGAGAATATCAAAATGGTCATTAATGCAGATGTGAATGATAGCTCTCATATCTTTTTACCCAATACTACAAGTAAAGAAACGGGTAAATCTGAATTTATTGTATTTAAGAAATATGGCAAAACTGCCATCAAGAGTGCCGATATCCCTAGCTTTAATTTAGTAGTCGATTTAGATGTTACCGCCAATAATAAAACCCAAATTGATTTAATTTTTGACGATCTAACAGGTGATGTCATAAAAGCAGTGGGTAATGGTAGATTAAAATTAAGAATGGGAAATATTGAACCATTAACCATTAGGGGTAAATACAATATCGAAGCTGGTAAGTATGATTTTAATTTCCAATCATTTATTAAAAAGCCATTTGAATTGATAACTGAGGCTGGAAATTATATCGAATGGACGGGTGATCCTTTAAACGCAGATATTCATGTGGATGCTAGATATACTGCAGAAAGAGTAAGTTTAAATGAATTAGTAGGTACGGCCAATTTTAGTAATGCTGTTAGAACGTATAGAGGTAATGTATTCGTTATTGCCGCATTAAGAAATAAATTATCTAGCCCATCCATTAAATTTAATTTGGCTTTCCCGCAAGGAAATCCTATTAGTTCTGACAATGAGTTCTCTCAATTTATTTCAAGATTAGAAAGAGATGATAATGAGATCTTAAAGCAGGTATCTTTCTTGATTGTATTCAATGCATTTGCTCCAGTGAGCTTTAGCAATAACAATACAAGCAATGCTTATACGGCAACATCTATTGGAATCAATACCATATCACAATTATTAGCTAAAGAAATTAATAAATCTATCACAGGCTTTTTAAATAAAGTAACAGGAGATAAGAGTTTAAGATTTGATGTAGGCTCTAATGTATATAATAGCGGTAATTTATTAGACCCAACAGGTGGCGGGATTGCTTTAAATGCCAATAGAATTGATCGTCAAAGAGTGAATTTAAAATTGGGCAGAAGCTTTTTAAATGATAAGATTATTGTAAATATTGGTGGTGATTTGGACTTTAATATTAGAAATACCACTACCATTCAAAATGGCAATTTTCAATGGCTTCCAGATTTGAATATAGAATTCATCTTAACTAGAAATAGAAAACTAAGAGCTATTGTATTTAATAGAAATAGTTTGGATATTAATGGATCCAATATGGGTAGAAGAAATCGACAAGGAATTAGTATCTCTTACAGAAAAGATTTTGACGACTTTATTTTCTAATGGGTAGGTAAAGCAGAGGCAGGAATTTTCTTACAATTCAATAATCGGTATACTTTAAAATATCTAAGTTCTACTCCCCTAGTTTTTATAGGAATAATACTAGCCAATGCTACTTTTTCAAAATAAGGACTATATCTAGCCACTGTATTATCTGGCAAATTGGAAGGCTCAATACAATAAGCATCCATACCCAAGCTCAACCCTTTCAAAGTTTTGTTCAGCCAAGCAAACTTGTGTAGATCTTCCAAATCTCCCACCCCAATTAACTCTTTTTTCAAAGGAGTAGCTATATAAAATAAGATATGCCCTCCAGGGAACCATTTATGGGTTAAAATAGGTGCATCTATGTGCATTTTACCTGATTGAATATCTTGTTGGACCAAATCTTCAAAGGAATCTTTAAATGGCTCCCATCCAGTAACATCATTAATAGGGTTATACTCTCCTAGATTTTCTTGTTGGGTAGATCCTAATTGTTGAGGGTAGATATATACCAGCACTATGAATCCCAATATAATTGCTCCATAAAAACCTATTGCGGATTGGATAATAGTTGGAAGCAATTTTTTTGATCTTTCTGACCAATACAAACCTGCAATTATAAAAAGTGCAATAAATCCTGGACCTGTCCAATGAGGCAGGGTTGGATTCAATAAGGAAAGGACCCAAAAAGTAACAATTAAAGGAAGGCTTAACCAAAGCAATAAAGCAACCACTTTATCTTGATGAACCCATTGTTTAATTGATTTGATATGGAACAAAGCGATCAAAACTGAAATATATACAATGGGATTTTGATACAAGAACTCACCCAATACCTGTTGCACAAAAGTGTCCCAATGTATACTGGTATGAGCTACTCTCTTGGAATGAAAAGTATAAGTAATAAAATCATTTTGAATATTCCAGTAAACAATTGGAATCAAACAAAGCAAACTAATCATTCCTGCTATATAAAGTAAAGGTTGTTTGAAAGTTTTGGATTGATGAAAAATTAGAAAAGCACCAAAACCAGCCCATAAAAATAAACCATGTACTTTACTTAAAGTAGCCATCCCAATGCATAGTCCCATTAAGATCCATTCCAATTGTTTGAATAGATTCGGTTGCACTACCCATTTCACCATTAAATAAATACTGGCAGTAAAAAATAACAATTGTGGACTATCAGGAAGTACAAATAAACCAGCAATAATACTAGTATAAATAGATACATTATACAATAAAGCTGCAATAAAACCTGCTCTTTCGTTTTTAATGATAGCACCTGTTTCAAAAATTAAGACGCTTGCTAAGAAAGAACAAATAATACTTCCCCATCTTAATGAAATATTCGACAACCAATGTAAATTCAAAGTGCTTAATCGAATCATCCATCCTACCATCGGTGGATGATCAAAATGATTCCAGTCTGGTTGTAAAGCGTAGGTATAGTAATACACTTCGTCATTACCTAGTTCTAATAAATTAGCGAGGACAATTTTTACAATGATGGAAATGCCTAACAACCACCAAAGTCGTTGTTGATATGATGTATTATTTGCTTGCATTGCTTACAAACCATTCAGTAGCTAATGCGTAACCTTGTAAACCCAAGCCTACGATGGAACCTACTGCCTTGGCAGAAACATGGGAAATTTTTCTGAAGTCTTCTCTAGCATGTACATTACTAATATGTACTTCAATCACTTTGGTTTGAATAGCTGCAATGGCATCACCAATAGCTACTGAAGTATGTGTATAAGCGGCTGGATTAATGATAATACCGTCTTGGTCAAAACCTGCTTTCTGAATGGCATCTACAATCTCTCCTTCTATATTAGATTGGAAATACGTAAAATGGACTGTAGGATAATTTTTGATTAAGTCTGCTAAACAATCATCAAATGATGCTGTACCATAAACACCTGGTTCACGCTTCCCTAATAAATTTAAATTAGGTCCATTGATGATGGTTATTTTAATCATGTGATTAGTTTGACTTCATTAAAGATATGAAATCATCAAATAAGTACCTGCTATCGTGTGGACCTGGTGTCGCTTCTGGGTGATATTGCACACTGAAGGCTGGTCTATCTTTTAATTTAATACCCTCGATGGATTCATCATTTAAATTCACATGAGAAATCTCTACATTAGGATGCTTTTTAACTGCTTCAGGATCTACACCAAAACCATGGTTCTGGGTAGTAATTTCTGATCTACCTGTCAATACATTCTTTACTGGATGGTTTAAGCCTCTATGTCCATGATGCATTTTAAAAGTAGGAATATCATTCGCTAATGCCAATAATTGATGGCCTAAACAAATACCAAATAAAGGTTTCTTCTCTGCTAAAATTTCTTTAATCGTTTTTATAGCATAATCCATAGGAGCTGGATCGCCAGGGCCATTCGATAAGAAATAGCCCGTAGGATTAAATGCTTTCAATGTAGCGAAATCTGTTTTTGCTGGATGCACTCTTACATGCGCTCCTCTTTCCACCAAACATTGTAATATATTATGCTTTACACCAAAATCTAAAACGGATACTTTAATCGGCGAATTCGTATCTCCTAATTCATATACTTCGTTTGTACTAACAGTGCTTGCTAATTCTAACCCATCCATACTTGGAACAGCAGCCAATTGTTTCTTCAATGATTCTACATCCAAATTGTCTGAAGAAATAATGCAGTTCATTGCACCAGATTGTCTAACATGAGCAACCAATGCTCTTGTATCTAAACCTTCAATAGAAACAATATTATTCGCAATTAAATATTCGTTCAAATTTCCATCAGCCAATGCACGACTATACTTTTCTTCTAAATTTCTACCAATTAACCCATGAATTTTCACCGTACTACTTTCCACATCAGTCGCTTTCACCCCATAGTTGCCAATATGCACATTATTCATGATTATTATCTGTCCAGTATAACTAGGATCGGTGAATACTTCTTGGTAGCCAGTCATTCCAGTATTAAAACAGATTTCACCAGTAGTTGTGCCTATTTTACCAAATGCCTGTCCATGAAAAACATTGCCATCGGCTAAAACTAAAACTGCGGGTTGTGCGCTCATCGTATAGGGTGTATTAGTTGGTCAAAATTAGTCAAAAAAAAGGCAAGACCAAAGTCTTGCCTTATATCTTAATGCACATTTCTCATTATTCAGCAGCTGCTTCAGGTGAAACAGATCCGCTTACATCAGTTGCTTTTGCAACTTCTTCTTCTGTAGCTGGTGCTTCAGTAACTTTCTTAGGAGCAGCTGGCGCTTTACTTCTACGAGTTTTCTTAGCTGGTTCTGCAGCATTTACTGAGTTACCATAGATTTCGTTGAAGTCTACTAATTCGATCATCGCTTTTTCAGCATTGTCACCTGGACGAATACCTAATTTGATGATACGAGTATATCCACCTGGACGAGTAGCAATTTTAGGAGCTACTACTGTGAATAATTCTTTCACAGCAGATTTGTCGTTTAAATAGCTGAATACAATTCTGTGATTATGACTGATAATATCTTTACTACCTGTCTTCTTTGTTTTTGTTGCCAAAGGCTCAAAATACGTTCTTAAAGCTTTAGCTTTTGCTAAAGTAGTAACGATACGCTTGTGCATGATTAATTGACAAGCTAAATTCATTAATAACGCTTCTCTGTGTGCCTTCTTACGGCCTAAGTTGTTTTGTTTGTCTCCGTGACGCATGACATTTAATTTTTAATCCTTACACCGTGTCAGGAATTGTAAGGTTTGAGCTTTCGCTCGGTTATCAATAATGATTTACAATTATTGTAAATCTAATTTGTCTAATCCTAACTTACCTAAATCCATTCCAAAGCTCAATCCTCTTTCGATCAATACTTGCTCGATTTCAGATAGAGACTTTTGACCGAAGTTTCTGAACTTCATTAAATCTTCTTGCTCATACTGAACTAATTCGCTCAAGCTGTTAATTTTAGCAGCTTTCAAACAGTTAAAAGCACGCACTGAAAGATCTAAATCTTCTAATGGAGTTTTTAATACTTTTCTTAATTGTAATACTTGTTCATCTACTACATCTTCTTTCTTGTCTTCTTTGTTATCAAAAGTGATGTTCTCATCAGTGATAATCATTAAGTGTTGGATCAAGATTCTAGAAGCTTGCTTTACAGCATCTTCAGGATGAAT